>OLLX01000165.1_pt1 | contig 75695 bp, 74 predicted proteins | sample 1604651 | NCBI WGS metagenome assembly OLLX01 (sample SAMEA104055725, study PRJEB20765) | soil metagenome | biome: Arctic tundra; feature: Polygonal ground; material: soil | place: USA | collected 2011-09 | depth 0-0.5 m
GCCCTCTCAGGCCGGCTACCCGTCGTCGCCTTGGTAGGCCATTACCCCACCAACAAGCTGATAGGCCGCGGGCCCATCCCTAACCGTCGGAGCTTTACACCTCAAGAGATGCCGCTTGAGGTCATATCCGGTATTAGCCCCGGTTTCCCGAGGTTATCCCAGTGTTAGGGGCAGGTTGCCCACGTGTTACTCACCCGTTCGCCGCTGATCCGCCCCCGAAGGGACTTCACCGCTCGACTTGCATGTGTTAAGCACGCCGCCAGCGTTCGTCCTGAGCCAGGATCAAACTCTCCGTAGATGTCTATATGGAAACCGCTCCGAAGAACGGATGACCGACAAAATGGAGTGATCTTGGATCGAATAGACGTTACTAGCTTGTCTATCTTTACCAAAGGAATTCCGCTACAGGCCGGATGGCCCGTAGACGGGGTTATATTTTGGCACTGACTTTTAGCACGCTGTTGAGTTCTCAAGGATCGGACGCGCACCTTGTCGGGCCTCTCGGCCGTTCCCGGGGCAACCTCTCTAACTTATCGGATCTAGTGCTGGGCGTCAAACCCGGCATTTCGAACCGAACCCCGGCCAACCGAACAGCGCCGTCAACCAACTGGTGACGGCGAAGCATCGACCTTGGGGGGCTCGCGGGACCGGCCGCCATTCGGCGTCCGTTCCTCCCTGCGAACAAGATGAAGCTTATGGTGTGAGCCACCAGGCGTCAAATCGGGGCCTGAAAGACCTGAATACGCCTCGACCACCGCCTCAGAGCCGTCTCCCACGGGCCTTCTGAGGGCGTTCTTCCCATAGAAGGACAGGCCGCGCACACAGATCGCGATCCACGCAACGAAGGCGCTCCAGCAGATCTCACGAGGTCGTTGGCCCTACTAGACGTATGCCGGCTATCGCACGTTTGCCCCGGCGCAGTACCAGCCAACCACCGGGTAGCGCGTCGGTAAACGTGACTGGCACGTCGGCGTCCACGATCTTGGTGTTGTTGAGGTAGGCCCCACCATCGGTGATCGCCCGGCGGGCAGCGGACTTGGAATCGACGAGACCGGTGGCCACCAAAAGGTCAATCGGCGTCGGCGCCGGCTCGGTTGCCAGCTCCGCTGAGCCGGCCTCTACTAAGGCTGCTGTCAGCGTTGCCTCACCGAGCTCAGTCAACTCCCCCTTACCAAACAGTGCCGCACTCGCGGCGATCACCGCGTCGCACTCGCTGGCGCCGTGCACCAAGGTGGTCAGCTCGTGCGCCAATGCTCGTTGCGCTTCGCGGGCGGCCGGGCGTTGCTCCGCGGCACCTGTAAGTTCTTCGAGCTCCGCCCTGGACCGAAGGCTGAAGTACTTGAGGTAGCCGATCACGTCACGGTCGTCGGTGTTGAGCCAGAACTGATAGAAGGCGTACGGCGACGTCAACGCTGGGTCGAGCCAGATGGCGCCGCCTTCGGTCTTGCCGAATTTCGTGCCGTCAGCTTTCGTAACTAAAGGTGTAGCGAGCGCGTGAGCCGAGATCTGCTCCACCTTGTGGATCAGGTCAAGGCCAGCAGTGAAGTTGCCCCACTGGTCGCTGCCGCCCACCTGAAGTGTGCAGTTGTGCCGCCGGTAGAGCTCAAGAAAGTCGAGGCTTTGCAAGATTTGGTAGCTGAACTCGGTGTAGCTAATGCCGGCCTCGGAGTTGAGCCGCCCACTCACGACGTCCTTAGCGATCATCTTGTTCACCCGGAAGTGCTTTCCGATGTCGCGAAGTAGATCGATCGCCGACAGCGGCGCCGTCCAGTCAAGGTTGTTGGCCATCAAGGCGGGCTGCTGCGCCTGTTCGCCGGTGAAATCAAGGAAGGGCTGTACCTGGTCGCGAATACGGTCGACCCAGCCGGCCACTACCTCGGGGGCGTTCAGGGTGCGTTCGGCGCCTGGCTTCGGATCGCCGATCAGCCCAGTGGCGCCACCGACCAGAGCGATCGGCCGGTGTCCGGCCTGTTGCAACCGCCGAAGTGTCATCAGCTGCATGAGGTGGCCGATATGCAGACTCGGCGCCGTCGGGTCGAAACCGCAGTAAACGGTGACCGGTCCGGCGTCCATCGCAACTCGAAGCGCGCCAAGGTCGGTGCTAGCGGAGATGAGGCCACGCCAAGCGAAATCGTCAAGGATGTGTGTCACGGTGAGCATCTTTGCGCATTGCTGGAAAGGGTGCCGAGTTCAGGGCACTGGGCTCAGGTTGGTCGCCGCCTTGGCACATGCCGACGATAGGCGGAGACGGTTGGGTCACCGTCCAGCCAAAACCGCCAGGGCAGCTCGGCTGCCGACGCGATGCCGACTCGTGGACCAGTTCGGACGTCGTTTGACGGAACCGACGTGCCGCACGTTATGCGGAGCGGCGACGAAGCTGAGCATGCGTCAAGGCCGTTCTCGTCGCGCTGAACGCCCAGCGCGACCGCCAATCGCGCCGGGCCGCGAGCAAGCTCACGCGGGGCAATGCCACCTCGACCATCCTGATCACCCCGACTATCTCGACGAGCGGTAGCAAGCTCGACCCCCTCGATTACCTCGCCGGCTCGGAGCAATACCGCCGAGGCCACCTCGTTCGGACCGCAGACGAGGTTCATGCAGAAGTGCATGCCATAGGTGAAGTAGACGTAGACGTGACCAGGCGGCCCAAACATCACCGCATTGCGCGGAGTGCGCCCGCGATAGGCATGCGAAGCCGGGTCGGACGCGCCGAGGTAGGCCTCGACCTCGGTCAACCGGATTCGCACCACACCTTGCTGCGTATGGTGTTCCAGCACCTGCCCGAGCAACAGCGGCGCGACCTCGATCGCTGGCGCATCGAAAAAATCGCGCGGTATTAGCTTTCCGGACGTCGGCACACTGCCCGTCACGCTTCGGCGATCTCCTCGTTGACAGTCTTGCCGTTGGCAGCTTTCCTTTCAGAGGGCCCACCTGCCGCGTGCGCCCCTGTCGCGTTCTCCCCCAGGGCCCAAGCCCGCTGCTGCCCCATGAGCACCAGTAAATCGGCGAGCTGCTCCGCAACGCGTTCCGGCGCGGTGCCCCCACGGGCGGATCGCGAAGCCAGTGCTCCGCGCACTGAAAGCACCCCACGCACTTCTGGAGTGAGGTGGTGGGAGATCTCGGCCAATTGGTTGTCGTCGGCGTCCTGTAAACCGACACCTCGGCTGGCACACCACGCAACCAGCCGACCAACTGCTTCGTGCGCCTCACGAAACGGCACACCTCGCCGTACGAGATCCTCGGCAACATCAGTAGCCAACGCGAATCCATCGGGTGCGGACGCCGCCAACCGGTCGACGTTGACCCGCATGGTGGCGATCATTCCGCTGACCGCTGGTAGCAGAACGAGCAAGGTATCGAGCGCATCGAATACTGGCTCTTTATCTTCTTGCAGGTCACGGTCATAGGCCAGCGGAAGCCCTTTCAGCATGGCCAATAACCCAGTAAGGCCACCGATCAGCCGACCTGCCTTGCCCCGCGCTAACTCGGCGATATCCGGATTCTTTTTCTGCGGCATGATCGAGGACCCGGTCGCGAAGGCGTCGTCGAGTTCGACCCAACCGAACTCTCGCGTCGTCCAAAGCACGACTTCTTCGCCGAGCCGGGAAAGGTGCACGCCAATTAGTGCGGCGCAGAAAGAGAATTCGGCAGCGAAATCTCGGTCACTGACCGCATCGATCGAGTTCGCGGCGGACGAGGTGAACCCGAGTTCGCGGGCAGTAGTGATCGGGTCAAGCGGAAGCGACGAACCAGCCAACGCCCCAGAGCCGAGCGGTGAGACGGCAGCTCTGACGTCCCAATCGCGCAACCTGTCGATGTCGCGCGCGAATGCTTGAACATGCGCGAGCAACTGATGCGCGAACAGGATCGGTTGTGCGTGCTGCATATGAGTAAAGCCCGGAGCTGGCGCCTCCGGATATTTCGCGCTCACATCTGTTAGCGCCGTTTCGAGGTCAACCAACCGCAGCACCAGCACCCGAACCTGCGCGCGCAGATACAACCGAAGGTCAGTGGCGACCTGGTCGTTACGGCTACGACCGGCTCGCAACTTGCCACCAAGGACGCCGAGGCGTTCGATCAGCCCTCGCTCCAGCGCGGTGTGCACGTCTTCATCAGCCACCGTCGGGACGAATTCCCCTGACTGGCAAGCCTGATCTAGGTCATCGAGTGCAGCCAGCATCTGGGCGAGTTCGTCGTCGTCCAGCAAATTAGCTCGATGCAAAACCCGCGCATGCGCACGTGAGGCGAGCAAATCGTAAGGCGCCAATCGCCAGTCGAAATGGACGGACGCCGAGAGCGCGGCCAGCGCTTGCGCCGGCCCGCCCTCGAAACGGCCGCCCCATAAGCGAAGCGGCGCGCCAGACTCACTCACCGTGGTTGCCCCGCGCGGCCTGGTTGCCCTGGTCGGCTTGACTGGCTTGTGCCGCTGCCACCGCGAGGTCACGTCGGGCGGCTGTTTTCGTCGGCAGGCCCCACAGCTCGATGAATCCCTTTGCCAGCGACTGGTCGAACACGTCACCGGTGTCGTAGGTAGCCATCTTGTAGTCGTACAGCGACCCGGGACTGCGTCGTCCGGTGACGACAGCCCGACCGCCATGCAGCACCAGCCTGATTTCGCCGGTCACGTGTTCTTGCGACGCGGTAATGAAATCGTCGAGCGCGCGACGAAGTGGTGAGAACCACAGGCCGTCGTAGACCAACTCGCCCCAGCGCTGCTCTACCTGCCGCTTGAACCGGGCGAGGTCACGTTCGAGGGTGACATTCTCGAGCTCCTGATGAGCATTGATCAAGGCGATAGCGCCGGGAGCTTCATAAACTTCACGGCTCTTGATGCCGACGAGCCGGTCTTCGACAATATCGAGCCGCCCGACGCCCTGAGCGCCAGCCCGCTGGTTGAGTTCGGCGATTGCCGCCAACACGGTGACAGACCTGCCGTCGATCGCAACCGGCTTGCCTTTCTCGAAGCTGATAACAACTTCATCGGCGTCGCGCGGAGTCGCCGGATTTGAGGTGTAGGAGTAAATGTCTTCGATAGGGGCATTCCAGATGTCTTCGAGGAAGCCAGTCTCGATCGCCCGGCCCCAGATATTCGCGTCGATGGAATAGGGTGACTTCTTATTGACGTCGATCGGCAGCCCTTTTTCTTCGGCAAAAGCGATTGCCTTGTCACGGGTCATCCCCGAGTCGCGAACCGGCGCCAGCACCGTAAGTGAAGGGTCAAGCGCGCTGATGCCGACCTCGAACCGCACCTGGTCGTTGCCCTTGCCGGTACTGCCGTGGGCAACCATGGTGGCGCCATAGTGGTGCGCCGCGGCGACGAGATGCTTATTAATCACCGGACGAGATAGTGCCGACACGAGCGGGTAACGCTCCATGTAGAGCGCATTCGCCTTCAAGGCCGGAAGGCAGTAGTCGTCGGCAAACTCCTCTTTCGCATCGACAACGACCGATTCGACGGCGCCGCAGGCAAGACCTCGTTCGCGAATCACCGTCATGTCTTCGCCACCCTGGCCGACATCAACGGCCACCGCGATGACCTCAGCTCCCGTCTCACGGGCAATCCAGCCGATGCACACAGAAGTATCGAGGCCTCCGGAAAAGGCGAGTACGACGCGCTCGGTCACGAACTTTCTCCTTGTTGTCGTCATGCGGTGTTGTGGTGCGGTGTCATCAGGCGGTCCACGTCGTGCGGTGTTGTTGAGTCAGGGTGAACGTTTCTCGGTCAGCTTGAGAAGTTGACTAGCGACCAGTGGGCCACCGTCAGCATCACGACACACACATAAAACCGTGTCGTCGCCAGCGACCGTGCCGATAATCGTGTCGAGTTCAGCATGGTCGATAGCGCCGGCAAGTAAATGCGCCCCACCGGGTGGCGTACGTGCCACCACGATATTGCCAGAATGACGCACCGATACCAGCAGGTCAGCTGCCATTCGGATCAGCTTGGCATGGGCCGCGGAAGCTGCCTCGGTGCGTGACGCCGGCGGCCGAGCTGGCCCGTCATCAGCGCGGACGGCGTAGGCAAAGCCACCGTTTACCCCGCGCAATCGCACCGCGCCGATCTCGTCGAGATCACGCGACAACGTTGCTTGGGTGACAGAGATCCCCTTAGCTACAAGGAGTTTCGCCAGCTCGGTCTGCGATTGCACCGGCGCACGACTCAGCATCTCGATAATGACTGCGTGCCGCGCTGCTTTAGTCGGCGGCGCCGACACTGTGACTCTGGTCGCTGGCGACGATATCGCGGCCCGGCGGGTGGTCAAGGTGGCTCGACCGTTCGCGGTGGTCATCGCTGACTCAACACGCTCACGAGTAACGCCTTCTGCGCATGCAGCCGATTCTCGGCCTGATCGAATACCGCGCTATGCGGGCCGTCCATCACTGACGCGGCAATCTCTTCACCCCGGTGAGCAGGCAGGCAATGCAAGACCAGGACGTCGCCCTTGGCAGCCCCGACACAGCGATCGTCGAGTTGATATCCCGCGAGAGCTACCATGCGTTCCGCTGACTCAGCTTCTTGACCCATCGAGGCCCAAACATCCGTGTAGAGCACGTCGGCATCCGCACAGGCGGCCTCGACATCGCTGGTAACCGAGACACTGCCGCCAGTTGATTCGCCCACCGCGTTCGCTCGCTTCACGACGTCCGGATTCGGCTGGTAGCCGGCCGGTGACGCGACCCGAACGTGCATACCGGCAAGAGCTCCACCGAGCATCAAAGAATGGGCGACATTGTTGCCGTCACCGAGATAGGTCAACGTCTGCCCTGCCGGATTACCACGATGCTCGCGAATCGTCAGCAGATCCGCCAAGGTCTGGCATGGGTGAAAAAGATCGGTCAAGGCGTTGACCACCGGGACGCCGGAGTGCGCCGCAAGTGCCTCGATGCGCTCGTGACCAGATGTCCTGATGACGATTGCCGAGACATAACGCGATAAGACCCGAGCAGTATCTTCGATCGTCTCACCACGACCGAGCTGAGACGATCGGCCATCGATAACAATCGCGTGGCCACCGAGCTCCGCGATGCCGGCCTCGAACGAAACACGAGTGCGGGTCGATTGTTTTTCGAAGATGACAGCAACAGATTTCGGCCCTTCCAACGGGCGGGCCGAAAACCGATCTACCTTCAACCGCGCCGCGTCATCAAGAATCTGGCTCTGCTCAGCCGGGCTGAGATCGTCGTCCGCGAGAAAGTGCCTCATGAACTGGCCGCCGCACTATCGAGAATCGCCGGCAACGCGGCGATGTAGGAGTCGGCTTCGTCGGTCGACAGAATAAGTGGCGGCGCGATCCGCACCGCATCAGGCTGAACCGCGTTCACCAGAAAACCCTTGTCACGACTGGCCTTTTCGACGGCCGTTGACGTCGAACCGGCAAGCTCCAGCGCCAACCACAAGCCCTTGCCCCGGACGCCGACCAGCGAATCGTGGTCAACCGCCCGTAGCCCTGAAACGAAATGCTCGCCAACTTTGGTCACGTGTGAGAGCAGGTCATCGCGCTCGATCGTGTCGAGAACCGCGAGCCCTGCCGCGCATGACACCGGGTTGCCGCCGAACGTGCTGCCGTGGTCACCTTTGCCGAAGACTGAGCCGAACTCGCCAAGACCGATGCAGGCACCGATCGGCAACCCACCGCCGAGGCCTTTCGCCAGGGTGATGACATCAGGCAGAACGCCTTCTGCCTGATGCAGAAACCACGAACCGGTGCGGCCAACGCCCGATTGAATCTCGTCGAATACCAAAAGCGCGCCGGTTCGATCACATGCTTCCCGAGCCGCGAGCAGATAACCGGACGGCGCCGGCACCACACCACCCTCACCCAACATGGGTTCGAGAAATACCGCCGCCGTGCGATCGGTAACCGCAGCGTTCAGGGCATCGGCGTCGCCGTACGGTACGAAGACGACGTCGGCCGAGTAGGGGCCGAACGGATCGCGAATCGATGGTTTTCCGGTCAGCGCAAGGGATCCCATCGTCCTGCCGTGGAAACCCAAGGTGGCCGCCACCACATAGGTGCGGCCGGTACCAGCGTGCCGCCGCACTAGTTTGTAGGCAGCTTCATTCGCCTCGGTACCGCTGTTGGTAAAGAACACCCGGCCATCGTTTCCCAGCAACGACAGCAGTTTCTCGGCGAGTGCGATCGACGGCTCGTTGGCGACCAGGTTGCTGGTATGGGCCAGAGTCGAGACCTGACGAGTAACCGCCTCGACGATCGCCGGATGCCCGTGCCCGAGCGAGGACACCGCAATTCCGGCGATCAGATCGAGATAAGGCCGCCCGTCGGCGTCCCAAACAGTGCTGCCCGCACCACGAACAAGAGCGATTGGCGGCGCGTACGTCGGCATCATGACCGCGTCGAATCTGGCCAGCAGTTCAGCGTTGCTCATCTATTCGACCCCTCTGCCATATTCGATCCTGCTGTGACCATGGTGCCGATTCCTTCGTCGGTAAAGATTTCCAGCAGGACGGCGTGTGGAACCCGCCCATCGAGCACGTGCGCGCTGCCGACTCCCCCACGCACCGCGCGTAAACACGCTTCCATTTTCGGGATCATGCCAGCCGACAACCCGGGCAATAGTTTCTCGAGTTCGTCGGCAGTTAACGCGCTGATGACTTCGTCGCTCATCGGCCAGTCGGCGTAAAGCCCCTCGACATCGGTGAGCACCACGAGCTTCTCCGCGCCAAGCGCAACAGCCAGCGCGGCGGCGGCGGTGTCAGCATTGACGTTGAAAATACAGGGATTTCCGTCACGATCGACACCTCGGGCCACACTCGACACCACTGGAATACGCGCATCGTCGAGCAACGCCAACAAAACGCCTGGATCGACGGCCGAAATATCACCGACCAGCCCGAGATCGATCGACTCACCATCCACAGTCATCTCACGCCGTGTCGCGGTGAAGAGATTAGCGTCTTCTCCGGTAATACCGACCGCGAAAGGCCCGTGGTTGTTGAGCAAACCGACGACCTCACGTTGCACCTGACCGGCCAATACCATTCGGACGACGTCCATCGTCTCGGGGGTGGTCACTCGCAGACCACCGGCAAATCGCGGCTCGATACCGAGTCTGTCGAGCTGTGCGTTAATCTGCGGCCCTCCCCCATGGACGACGACCGGGCGCAGGCCGGCGTAACGCAGAAAAACCACGTCGGCCGCGAAAGAAGCAGCTAGCGCTGGCTCGGTCATCGCGTGGCCGCCGTACTTGATCACAATCGTACGGCCATGAAAACGCGCCAGATACGGCAATGCCTCGACCAGCGTGCTGGCTTTCGCGCCAGCGGTGCCACGATCCCGGCTCATGACAACTCACCCATCATGGCGAGTAAACAGATCATGATGAATACGCCGAGTTCTCGTGCACGTAATCGGCCGTCAAATCGGTCGTCAGCAGCACAACCTGCTCAGCACCCGCATGCAGATCAATGGTGATAGCGACCCGTCGTGCCGACATATCGACCGTCGTCCTGTCGGCACCGGCAGTCGATGCCCGACACACCCACACTCCGTTGATCGCGACATCGACTGAGTCCGCGTCGAATGCGGCGTCGGTAGTTCCCAAAGCCGCGAGAATCCTGCCCCAGTTGGGGTCTTGGCCATGAATCGCGCACTTGAGCAGATTGCTCCGTGAGACCGCTCTGGCCACGTCGAGACCATCAGACGACGATGCCGCGCCGACCACGGTGATCTCGATGACCTTGCTGGCACCTTCGCAATCGTCGATAAGTTGCTCAGCCAGTGACTGACAAATTCCGGTAACCGCCGCACTCAACTCTTGCGGGTCAGCCTGGACGCCGGAAGCACCCGATGCCAACAACAGCACGGTGTCATTCGTCGACATACAGCCATCAGAATCGAGCCGGTCGAACGTCAGCGCGGTCGCTTGCCGCAAGGCGCTATCGAGGGTCTCCGCATCGGCGATCGCATCGGTGGTCAGCACCACCAACATCGTGGCCAATCCAGGCGCCAACATGCCGGCTCCCTTGGCCATTCCGCCAATACTCCAGCCGGCCGGAGACGTCACCACGGCTTCTTTCGCCACCGTGTCGGTCGTCATGATGGCGGCAGCGGCATCGGCTCCGGCATCCGGGCTCAAGACAGTCACAACATGCCGGACGCCGGCTAGCAGCTTCTCCATCGGCAAGAACTCACCGATAAGCCCGGTCGAACAAACACCGACCTCGGCAGCCGAGACCTCAAGGAGTGAGGCGACCAACTCTGCCGTCGCGTGAGTGTCGCGAAAACCCCGAGAACCCGTACAGGCATTGGCGTTGCCGGCATTCAACACGACCGCGCGAAGCTTTCCAGCAGCCATGACCTGTTGCGACCAGAGCACCGGCGCGGCCTTGATGCGATTGCCGGTGAAGACACCAGCCGCCGCGAAATCAGGCCCGTCGTTGACGACAAGGGCGACATCACTGCGGCCACTCGGCTTGATGCCGGCGATAACGCCGCCAGCCCGAAAACCCTTTGCCGCGGTGACGCTCATGGCGCAACCCCAGCAATCGGCAACCCGGCGGTTTCGTCGAGCCCGAGAGCGAGATTGGCGTTCTGCACAGCCTGCCCAGCCGCCCCTTTGGTGAGATTGTCGAGCGCGCTGACTACCACGACCCGACCCGCGTGCTCATCGAACGCCCATTGAATCTGGGTCGAGTTCGAACCGAGAGTCGCACCGGTCGTTGGCCAAGCTCCCTCGGCCAACACATGCACGAAAGGCTCGCTACCGTAAGCATTATCGAATGCGGCGGCAATCGCGGCGGAGATGGTGGCGGCGTCGACACCGGGCCGCACTCGCGCTGTGCAGGTGGCCAGAATCCCTCGCGGCATCGGCACCAACACGGGCGTGAATGAGACCGTCACCTGCGCGCCAGCGACCTCGGTAAGATTCTGCTCGATTTCCGGCGTATGCCGATGCGAACCACCGACGTTGTAGGCCGACACCGAGCCAACGACTTCGCTCGCCAGCAAATTCGGGGTAAGTGACCGACCGGCTCCGCTGGTGCCACTGGCGGCAACAATCACCACATCATCAACTTCAACCAGCCCAGCCACAAACAGCGGAGCCAGCGCCAATGTCGACGCGGTGACGTAGCAGCCAGGATTAGCAATCCGCCGGCTAACCGCGATCCGCTGCCGAGCACCGGGCAGCTCAGGGAGCCCGTAGGTCCACGTTCCGGCGTGCGCAGACCCGTAGAACCGTTGCCAGACCGCCGCGTCACGCAGCCGAAAATCGGCACCGATATCGATGACGAGTAGATGCTCCGGCAGCTGCGCAGCGATAGCCGCCGACTGCCCGTGCGGCAACGCAAGAAAGACGACGTCGGCCTGCGCCAAAATCTCCGGCGACGTTGCCTCAAAAACCTGCCCGGAAAACTGTGGAAGGTGCGGGTGTACCGAGGTAATCGACTGGCCCGCGTTGCTAGCGGCAGTGGCCACCGACACGGTCAGGTCAGGGTGGCCGGCCACCAGGCGCAGCAGCTCACCACCGGCGTAACCGCTGGCCCCAGCAACCGCGACCGCGAGCCCCACCACACACCTCCGCCGATATCCAACCGTTCTCGATACCATTCAGTATGGTGCATGATTATGCGCCGTGTCCAGCCGTTTCCGCCAAGGCAACAGAAGACAACGACTAACTACGCAGTACTGCCCCAACGCGACGACCAGCTTCCGTCACTGCGGCGTCCCGGACAGCGTTCGTTTCTTCGCTGGTCAAGGTGTGATCGGCTGACCGCAGCGACAATCGGTAGGCCAGCGATCGATGCCCCGACGCGACCCCCGAACCGGTGTAGATATCGAACAACCGCAGGCTTTCTAGCAACGAGCCCGCGCCGGCTCGAAGCGCGGCCTCGACGTCCGCTGCCGGCACTTCTGCCGGCACCACAACCGCGACGTCAGAGGTTGCCAACGGGTACGACGACAATCGCGGCGCCGGGCACGAAGTGTCACCGGCCGCGATAACCGCGTCCAGGTCGAGTTCGGCTGCCACGGTACGAGCCGGCAAGCCGAGTGTCTCGATGACTCGTGGATGCAATTCGCCGGCATGGCCGACCACAACGCCACCGATGCGAAGCACAGCGCAGCGCCCTGGATGCCACGGCGCATGGTCATCGGCCTGAATATCTAGCTCGACTCCGGCCTCGCGCCCGACAATGCGGGCGGCTTCAACGGCGTCCGCCCATGACGCGTTTCGACCCGCTCCCCACCAACCTGATCGCTCACACTCGCCGGCAAGCACAACCCCGAGTCGGCGTGGCTGGTGCGGTAGCGCGGCATTCAGCGCGGCAATCTCATCATCACTGGGACGACGATCCACCGGCAATCTCGGGGCCGGCGGCAGATCGTCGGCACCTGGCCGAAAAACCAGGCCGGTCTCGAATAATGCGATATCGGCAACACCGCGAGCGATATTGCGGCGTAATGCCGCGAGTAATCCAGGCAGCAGAGTGGTGCGCAACGCCGGTTGCTCTTCGGAAATCGGATTGGCCAGCCTTATCGTCTGACGCCGAGCATCATCGGCCGGCAATCCGAGCGCGTCCAGATCAGCCTGGCCGATAAAGGGATAACTCGGTGCCTCGACATAACCGGCATCCGCCAGCGCGCGCCCCACCCGACGCAGTGCCCGCTGCGCATCGGTGAGTCCGGCACTGGCCGGCGGCACTGGCAATACCGACGGAATCCTGTCGTACCCGATCAACCTGGCGATTTCTTCGATTAAGTCGTAAGGGTCGCGCAGATCCTGCCGCCACGACGGCACCGTCACGAGCAACGATTCAGCTGCCCGCTCAACCTGACAACCCACCGCACGTAGCGACTCAGCAACTTCCTCGTCGGTATAAGCCACCCCCACCACCCGAGCCGGCAAGCCCGCATCGATCGTGATGACAGTCGGTTGGGCCGGCGAGCCGACGTCCGTCATTGCATCATCGAGCGTGGCTCCGCCGAATTCGATCAGCAAATCGGCGGCACGTTGAGCAGCCGTGGCGGCGATAGCTGGGTCGACACCGCGTTCGAACTGGCGTGACGCGTCACTAAGCAGCGAGTGCCGGCGCGCCGCGCGTGAAATCACCGACGGCGTGAAATGAGCCGCCTCCAGCAGCACATCGGACGTCGACGAGCCAATCTCGGTCGAGGCTCCACCCATTACACCGGCCATGCCGATCGCACCGGAATCATCGGAAATCACCAGATCATCAGTATGCAAAGTACGTTCGACGTCGTCGAGGGTGCGCAGTTTCTCACCAGCATTCGCCCGCCGGACGACGAGCTCTCCCCGCACCTGATCGAGATCGTAGGCATGCAATGGCTGCCCGAGTTCGAGCATCACGTAGTTCGTCACATCGACTACCAAGCTGATCGATCGGACGCCGGCCACTTGCAACCGCCGACGCATCCACTCCGGCGCGACCCCGCCAGACCGCACACCTCGCAGCGTACGAACCACAAACCGGTCGCAGCCAGTGGCGTCGTCGATGCGAACCGGCCAGCCAGGCTCAGCTGAACGACCGCCTGCTGCCCTGACCGAATCGTGAAAAGCAGCCGGGTCACGAAATTCCAGCTGATAGGCGGCGGCTAGTTCGCGAGCGATACCGCGCACCGATAAGGCATAGCCACGATCAGGAGTCGGCGAAATATCCAAAACCTCATCGCCGAGACCAAGCAACGCGGAGGCCTCGGCTCCCAGTGGAGTCTCCGGGGGCAACACCAGAATGCCATCGTGGTCGTCGCCAATACCGAGTTCGCGGACCGAGCAAATCATGCCGTCGCTGACGTGACCATACGTTTTGCGGGCCGAAATCTCGAAGCCGCCGGGCAATACCGCGCCCGGCAGCGCAACGACAACCCGGTCGCCGACCGCGAAGTTCGGCGCGCCGCAAACAATGCCGCGCGGCTCCGCCGCGTCGGCAACCCGCACCTGACACCAGCGCACGGTTTTGCCGTTTTTCTGTGGCTCCTCAACGAATTCGACGATCTCACCGACCACGACCGGACCGGAGACCGCGCCCACCGACTCGACCGAATCGACCTCGAAACCGGCACGCACCAACCTATCCGCGACCTCACGACCATCAGCGGACGCCGGAATATCAACGACCTCCCGCAACCAGGACAGCGCAATCTTCATCTCAGGCCTCCGGGCCGAAAGCACGGGCAAACCTGACGTCACCCTCGACCACGTCGTGCATGTCACCACCGCCATGACGAGAGAGCAGGGTTCGCTCGATCCCCATACCGAAAGCGAATCCGGTGTAGCGATCAGGATCGACGCCGCAGGCGATCAGCACTCGCGGGTTAACCATGCCGCAGCCACCCCATTCGATCCAACCTTCGGAACGACAAGTGCGGCAAGGGTTTGCCGGGTCGCCGACCGAGGCGCCATGGCAGACCCAGCACCGAAGGTCGACTTCCGCCGACGGCTCAGTAAAGGGGAAGAAATGCGGCCGCAGCCTAGTCACCACACCGGCACCGAACATCGCCTCGGCGAACGCGTCGAGAGTCCCACGCAGATTCGCCATCGTCAGACCTTCGTCGACCGCGAGTCCTTCGACCTGATTGAACACCGGGGTATGTGTCGCATCGAGTTCGTCGGTACGGAAGGTACGCCCAGGACAGATGACATAGACCGGCGGTTTACGGGCTATCAGCGTGCGTGCCTGCACCGGCGATGTATGCGTGCGCAGCACAAGTCCGCTATCAGGAGCCCCGACAAAGAAGGTGTCTTGCAAAGCGCGGGCGGGATGATCCGGCTGGAAATTCAGCGCGTCGAAGTTGAACCACTCCGCCTCGACCTCCGGGCCCTCGACGACGCCCCACCCGAGCCCGACGAAGACGTCGACAATGCGTTGGGTCAGCGTGGTCAGCGGATGCTGCGCTCCGGCCGGACGACGATCCCACGGCAGCGTGACGTCAACCGCTTCTTGCACCAGGATCTGCGAATCACGCTGGTCGAGCAGCTCACGCTCTCGGCGTCCGAATTCGGCGCGCACGGCTGCCCGTGCCTGGCCGACGCGTTGGCCGGCGTCCGCCTTGGCTTGCGGCGGCAGCGCACCGATCTCACGGTTAGCCAGCGCCAACGGAGAGTTGTCATCCACGTGCGCCAATCGAGCCTGCCGCAGCTCGTCTAGATCGGACGCCGCCGTGATCGCCGCGATCGCCTCGTCACGGGCCCGTTCGACCTCGTCGGCACGCAAGGACGTCACCTCGACGGGATCGTAATTGCTGTTCGGCGCAGACATGACTTCCTCGGAACGGTTCTGGCATCGGATTCGGGGCCGGGCTCGCATCGGCAGTCTAGAGAATCCGGCTCGGTCGCGGCTGATCGCTACTGAGGCAGAGTTCGCCTAGAGCGCGAAGCTCGGGGTGCCGGCTGGAAACTCGACCAGGAATCGAGCTCCACCCGAGGCTGCCACGCCAACTCCGACCACACCACTGTGCGCTTCGACCAGCCCTTTAACGATGTAGAGCCCAAGCCCGGTGCCGCCACGTCGTCCGGCCCGCCAGAATCGCCGAAACACCAGCTTGGCGATGTCAGCCGGCACACCTTCGCCTTCATCGGACACCGCGATCGCGACCCCGCCATCAGGCGTCGGGTCGATGCTGACGCTAACCAGACCCGCGCCATGCCGGACGGCGTTGTCGAGCAGGTTCGCCAGCACTTGGTCGAGCTTGTCTGGATCGAGCCAGGTCTCCGGCAACGGGCCACCGACCACGATCTCGTACCGGTCCGCTTCATCGCCAGCGGCAATCCGGCCATCGACGGCTCTCGCCACCGCAGCGGCCACGTCAACCACTTGCTTGCGTAATTCGAGTCGATCGGCGTCGATTCGCGAAACGTCGAGCAATTCGGTAATCAGTCGGGTGACTCGATCGGCGTCAGCATTAACAGTGCGCAGCATAAGTTGCCGTTGTTCGTCGTTGAAACGATCCCATTTAGCGAGCAACGTCGCGGTGAATCCTTTGACGCTGGTCAATGGCGATCGCAGCTCGTGCGCCACCGTCGACACCAAGTCGGCACGATCTCGTTCGGCCCGCTCACGTTCAGCCGCGCCCCGAAAACTCAGTACCAGCTGAGAAATCGGCCCACATGCTTTGGCCCGCAAATAACGCCCGGTCACATATAGTTCGCGTTCATCGGGCAACGACAATCGACGCTCGGGCTGTCTGGTGCGGATCGTCAGACCACCGAAAGGCTGGGTGCACGCCCACCAATCGCGCCCGACGGAGTCGGTCAGTGGCAGTACGTCGCGATAATCGCGGCCAACCGCGTCGTCCGCTGTATAACGCAAAATCCGACGGCCGGCTTCGTTGAGCACAACCACGAAACCACCAGCATCAGCAATGAGCACGCCGTCGGGCAACAGATCGAACATCGCTTTATCAAACATCGCGGTGTCGTACGCGGCAGCCTCGACGTTTCCGGCAGTGTGGTCGGTCACCGTGGCTCCTCGAAGTCGGCCCAGCTATCTCGACCTTACGCCGGGACCTAGGCCGGGACTTTACGCCCGATGACTGCGAGCGGACGCGTAAAGACATACCGCCGCCGCAGCGGCAAGGTTCAGACTTTCGGCCCGACCATGGATCGGCACCGCGACCGCACGATCGGCGGCAGCCACAACGGCAGGCGGCAAACCCCATGCTTCGTTACCGAACACCCACGCCGTCGGGGCCACGAGGTCACCGGCACGTTCAAGTTCATCGAGGTCGGCTGTTGCCGATCCGTCAGCCGCGAACACTTGCAGCCCGGCGCCGCGAAGCCGCTCGATCGATTCGGTAACCGAAACCCCAACAACCATCGGCAGGTGAAACAGACTGCCGGCCGAGGCTCGCACGCACTTGCCGTTGTAAGGATCAACGCTGTTGTCGGAGAACAGCACCGCGTCCGCGCCGGCGGCATCCGCGGTGCGCAGCACCGTGCCGGCGTTACCTGGGTCGCGGACGGCGGCAAGCAACACCACCAACCGTGGCGCGGCAGCAAGGACGGCGTCCAAGCTCACATCACGCAGCTCACAAACGGCGGCCAACCCCTGCGGGGTAACAGTTTCGGAAAGCTGCGCGAGCACCTGGCCACTAACCAGCTGGACCGGCACTCCCAGCTCAACCGCGCGAGCGATCAGTTCGGGATTTCGCTCCCGGGCCGGCGCGGTCACGAAGATCTGCCGGATCGCCGGCCTCGACCCACCACCCGCAGCACCGTCAAGCCGACCGTCATCACCTCGGACGGCATCATCGAGTGCTTCGCGGACAGCCTGCGCGCCCTCAGCAAGGAAGGCGCGATCTTGCGCGCGGTAGGCCCGCTTGAGTAAGCGGCGAGCCGCCTTCACCGAGGGAGCCCGGACGTCGGTCAACTCGCCCCGACTCAGCGCTACTCCACCTGGCGAAACACCGGAGCCAGCCGACGCGTCAGCGTTCGGCGAAGCAAACGAGCGAGGCGAGCCGGAACGTCCCGACTCGCCTCGTCCGCTCGACGTCTCGCCGCTCAGGCGGCGTCCTTCGTGGTGACCTGGTTACTCGGCAACGCGGCGAGCGCGCCACGCGCGACCTGCACAAGCGCGGCGAACGCGGTGTCGTCGGAGACGGCCAGCTCGGCGAGGATCTTGCGGTCAACCTCGACACCAGCGGCCTTCAGACCCTGGATCAACCGGTTGTACGTCATGCCATGCAACCGCGCGGCCGCGTTAATGCGCTGGATCCACAGCCGACGGAAGTCGCCCTTGCGCGCACGACGGTCGCGGTAGCTGTAGGTCATCGAGTGGAGCAGCTGCTCCTTGGCCTTGCGGTATAGCCGCGAACGCTGGCCGCGGTAACCGCTGGCGCGTTCGAGGACGACGCGACGCTTCTTCTGGGCGTTGACAGCCCGTTTCACGCGTGCCACGGGGAACTCCTTGGGTCAGGTTGGCGCATCGGAGATCGAACGCGCCAGGTCAGCGAAACAGGTCGGGCTCCAACTGAGCCCTCGATCGTGGAACTACTTACCGAGCAACCGCTTGATGTTTTTGGTGTCGGCGGGCGCAAGCACGACTTCGTTGTTCAGGCGTCGAGTCAACGTTGACGGCTTGTGCTCGAGCAGGTGCTTACGACCGGCACGCCGACGCATAATCTTGCCGGTGCCCGTCAGCCGGAATCGCTTACTGGCACCACTGTGAGTCTTGTTCTTCGGCATGCTCGCCGTTTCTCCTTCTGGTCCGTGCCTGCGTCACGCGGTCAGGTGTGACAGCGAGTATCGAGTGATGGTCGAAGAGCTAGCTAGCGGACGGCGCTTTCTTGGTAGCAGTCTTGGCAGTACTTTTGGCCGGGCCAGTACTTGTGCCAGGGCTCGTCTCGGTGCTCGGGGCAACCTGGTCGAGAGCGACATCGTCAGCCGCGATCGGCTGCGCTTGCTCGGCAGATTGCACCGCCGCGACAGCCTGCACCGCTTCATCGGACTGCAAAGGCTGATCGGACGGAACTGGCTCGTCGGAGTCAAATGGCTCGACGTGATCAACCAGCTCGGCTGCTCGCGCTGCCGCTTTCTCCGCCTTGAAATCAGCCTTCTTCTTCAGCGGCCCAAGAACCATGACCATGTTGCGTCCGTCAAGCTTGGGTGACGACTCGACGAACCCGAGGTCGACGACATCTTCGGCTAGCTTCTGCAGCAGCCGCGCGCCCATCTCTGGTCGCGACTGCTCGCGGCCACGGAACATGATCGTGATCTTGACCTTGTCGCCTTCTTTAAGAAAGCGGACGACGTGACCCTTCTTGGTCTCGTAGTCGTGCTTGTCGATCTTGGGGCGGAGCTTCATCTCCTTGATGACCGTCTGCGTCTGGTTCTTACGAGCCTCACGGTCTTTGACCGCCGACTCGTATTTGAACTTGCCGTAGTCCATGAGCTTGGCCACCGGGGGCCGAGCCATAGGCGCGACCTCAACCAAATCGAGGTCTGCTTCTTCGGCGAGACGCAGCGCGTCTTCGAGTCGGACGATGCCGACCTGTTCGCCATGAGGACCGACGAGACGGACCTCAGGAACGCGGATCCGGTCGTTGATGCGGGGCTCGACGCTGATGGGACCTCCCATGAGTACATGACAACGACCCGTGCGGGACCAGAATTGCGAAAGGCCCCGCACGACACGCTCGCGGGGCTCCATGACGACCAGACGATGCCAGCGACCCGAAGGTCACGAAGCACTACCGAGACTGTGGTTTAGGCCACAATCTCGCCGCCACCGAAGTGGCAACCGGCCGACCGAACCTGCCGACCATGATGGCCAACGAGGTGGGAGAACTGACAATCTCAACTGTCGAAACGGCTGAGTTGCCAGCGAGAGCCTCCGCTTGCGGGCGCCACACACGAGTGAGGCGCTGGTCGCTTTGATGAGACTACCAGGCTGCTAGCCTCCGGTCGCTATGGAAGCCACCGATCCCGCGAGCTTCCCCAAGATCGAGCGATTCGCCGGCCTAGCCGCCTCGATCCTGACACTGCCGCCCTCGTGTGGCGCCGTCCGGCTAGTGGCGATCGACGGACCTGGTGGCGCCGGCAAATCGACCTTCGCCACTCGACTGGCGGCGACTTTCGGTGAAGCCCACGCCGTGCATGCCCAGGTCGTGCATACCGACGACTTCGCTGGTTGGGACAATCAATTCGACTGGTTTCCCCGGCTGATCGCGCAGCTTGTCGAACCGCTGGCTTCCGGGCGCCCCGGCCGATATCAGCGTTATGACTGGGTGAAACGCCAACTCGCGGAGTGGCACGACGTCCCTATCGCGCCTGTGGTCATCATCGAAGGCGTGGGCTCAGCGCGCCGTCAGATCACCGAAGCACTGGCGTTCACGGTGTGGGTGCAGACGCCTGCGGACCTTCGGCTGGCCCGAGGTCTGGAACGCGATGGCGAGGACATGCTCGGGTTCTGGCAGCAATGGATCGCCGGCGAGAATACCCACTTCGCTCTCGACGACACTCGCGATCGCGCCAACCTCATGGTCGACGGAAACCCGTCGATCCCGCACGACCCTGATATTGAGTTCGTCCGACTCGACCTGCCTCAAGATCGATAGCGCAACTTCCGAGAACTACAACGTGACCAGACACGCGAATCATCTGCTGGTTCTTATTGTGGCCAAGCTCACGACCCAATGAGGTACTGCGCATAAGTCGCAAGCTGGGAACCGGTGAGTTGGCTAGCTATCGAGATCGCGACCAAGTTCACCGGCCCAAGTCCACGGAAACCTACAGCTCAACGTAGGTTCTTGCCCGGTCTCTGTTCTGAAGCTACATCCGAGTGGAGATTCGGCGCCCACTGCGGGTCACTGGCCAGGTAATCCCTGTTGCGCTTGAGGGGCGTCGGGGTCGCTGCGGCGCAGACCACGGCGGACCATGAACTCGACAGCAGGGTTCATGTGGGTCGGCGTAATTGTGGTACCAGGGTGCTGGACGGGCCACACCCGCACTAACTCGTCAACAAAGCCCTGCCCGACGTCCTGGACGCCAGTGAAGTCGATCTCGACCTGTTTGAACCTATCTAGCCCCTGCAGTAGCCGTTTCGCCTCGGACCGTGAAACGAATCTGACCGCGAGCCCGAACAGATGCACGACGGTGCTTGATCGGGAAAAGTCGAAGTTGTCGTCGGTGAACCGGGCGAACACCTTGGCGAGCGACCGATCGGTCGCAGGATCGATCTCGCAGGTCACGCGGGTACCGGCAGTGACCGGTGAAATACCGACCGCCTGGTCGTTGCGCAGGTTGTCTACCGTCCAAGTCAGTCCGGCGGACGAGAGCGCAAACACGTCTACCGCCTTGCTGGCAAAGAAAATGCCTTCACCTGTGTGGCGGTCCGGGGCGGTCGTGGTGCGTCCCTTTGTCAGCTCCTGGATCGCGGCGAATAGGTCCTCCAGCCCGAGCCCTGATCGCACGTGCGGGAAGACACCTTCGCCCTGATCGGTGATCTCGAACGTCCACAAGTCCGGCTGTATCCACCAGGTGACTGCTGCGGTAGCCGCCGCAGAATGGTCGATAGCATTGTTCAGCAGTTCGGTGAACGCATACTGCATAATCGTGGTCGCCGCCGTATCCGGCAACGCAATGGCGATACGGACTTCCCGCCAGGCGGCCGACTCGTCAGCGCCAGGTAACGGAATCGTCTGACTCCACGCGGGGGTAGTGGACGGGTGACGGGCATCGGCAGCCGACAACTGTCGCAGCGCCTGCGTCTGGCGGATCGCGGACTGGTCGAATAGACGGTGGCCGCCAGTGGTGCGTCGAGATGGAATTACGCCCTCGTCGGCGAGCTGGCGTACCCGGGACGAGGACAGGCCTAGTGCGCTGGCGACCACGCCGATCCGCACCCACTCACTCGAAACCTCTACCATGCTGTAGATTATGCCCTCTTCTGGCAAAATCTACAATTAGTATAGGTTCGCACTTGCGAATGGCGCCCTGCGCTCTTGCCCCTCAGTCGGGAGCTTCTTGGTGGTACCGGCGGCACTTACCGCTCTTCATCCAGCGAGTGGTTGCTATTCGGCGCTTCTGGCGCCAGATTGGCGCCATGCCAAGTGCTCAGATCAAGGATGTTCCCGAGCAGACCCATGCTGTGCTTCGGCAACGTGCCGCCGCCGCGCGTCAGTCGCTTCAGGAGTACCTGCGCGCCAAGCTTGTCGAAGAAGCGAGCCGACCAACGTTGGAAGAAATCCTCGACCTCGCGGGTGGTCGCCCCGGCGGATCGATCCCACTGAAGACAGCCGTGACAACGGTTCGGTCCGATCGTGCTCGTCGTTGATGTCACCGGTCTCGGGTTGGGCCTCGCCGATGACGGCTCTGACGGCGATCACGCCCGGGCTAGGCAGCCCAAGCTACAGTCGGCCGAGCGGAACTTACTCGACAATCTTGGAGATAGGGATTTCCAAAATGTCGCGAGCCCCGGCGGCTTTAAGGGTCGGAATCAAGGTGTTGACACCCTTCTTCTCCACTACCGACTCGACCGCGTGCATACTGCCCGAAGCCAGCGCGGTGATTGTCGGCGAACCCATTGCCGGCAACACGGCTAGCACGTCCGGGAGCGCCGAATCATCGACGTTCAACTTGATCAGCACCCGGCCACGCGCCCGGATCGCGCCTTGGAGCAGCAGAGCAATATCTTCCATCGCGGCCCGCTTGGCCGGATCGGCAAATGCCGCCGCGTTCGTGACCAGCTCGGTGCGCGATGTCAGCAGCGTGTCGATGATTTTCAGGCCGTGCTTTCGCAGACTGGTGCCGGTCTCGGTCAAATCGACGATGGCGTCGACGATGTCCGGCACCTTCGCCTCGGTCGCGCCATAGCTCGGCACGATTTTGGCTTTAACGCCGATCCGCTCGAAATAACGCCGAGTCAAAGCCGGGAATTCCGTCGACACCCGGACGCCGTCGGGCAGTTGGTCGCCGCGATCAGCAGCGTGTTCTTTCACTACCGCGAGCACGATTCGCACCGGATTCGATGTCGCCTTGGAGTATTCGAGTTCACCGAGTGAAACCACGTCAGAATCGGTCTCGGTAATCCAATCGCGGCCGGTGATGCCGAGGTCGAATAAACCCTGTTCGACATAAGTCGGGATCTCTTGCGGCCGAAGGAATCGGACCGTATCGACGCGCGGGTCGTCGATCGACGCGTGATAGTCGCGATCAGAACCGCGGCTGACTTCGAGATCAGCTGCCTCGAACAAGTCGATGGTCGCGCGTTCGAGTGAACCTTTGGGCAGCACGAGGGAAAGCACCGGAATAGCCTTTCAGCAGTACAGCGGAAACGAGGGGCGACCTTAGCGAGAGGTCGTCGAGGCACCGAAGCCAATGCCAATGCCGCTCGTGCCAGCGGCAGGGCTTTGACCGGCGCGGGGATGTCGGAGATCGCGCAACACGATGGCGCAGTCGAGTGCCGCCACGGTTGCCTCCCAGCCTTTGTCTTCGCCACTGTCGGGTAGCCCGCAGCGATCCAGTGCTTGACCAAGGCTCTCACAGGTGAGCACTCCGTTGCCGACCGGCGTTGCGGTGTCGAGCGCGACCCGGGTCAACGCGGCGGTAACCGCGTCGCAGACGTAGTCGAAGTGCGGCGTACCGCCGCGAATCACCGCGCCGAGGCAGACGACCGCATCATGGTCGACAGCCAGCTGCTGAGCGACGACACCCAACTCAAGCGCGCCAGCAACCTTCACCACAGTCGGATCGGGAACCCCGCACGCAACCGCCGCAGCAACCGCGTGCTCGAGCAACGATTCGACGACATGGCTATTCCACCGGGTTGCCACGATGCCGAGAGTGAGACCACGAGCCTCAACGACAGCCTGATCGGACCGACCTTCTCCGCTCACTCCACGCCTCCAAGCGTTTCGTTATGTCCGGCCCGGAAACCCGGCAGGATCAAATCGTGCCCCATCCGATCACGCTTGGTCATCAGGTAACGCAGGTTGTCGGGATTGACGTGCGTGGGCAATGCCACTTGGCCAATAATGGTCAGCCCCCAGCCTTCCAGACCGGCCCGTTTAGCCGGGTTATTCGTGAGCAATCGCATCGAACGCACTCCGAGATCGGCAAGCACCTGTGCTCCCGTACCGTAGTCGCGCGCATCGATGGGCAGCCCCAATTCGAGGTTGGCGTCAACCGTGTCGGCACCGGCGTCCTGCAATTCATACGCCCGTAACTTGCGCAGTAATCCGATACCGCGACCCTCATGGCCTCGAATGTAGAGCACCACACCCCGACCCTCCGCCGCGATAACCGACATCGCGGCGTCCAGCTGAGGACCGCAGTCACAACGCAACGAACCGAACACATCGCCGGTCAAGCACTCGGAGTGGGTGCGAACCAAAATGTCCTCGCCATCGCCGATCTCCCCCATCACCAGAGCGATCAGCTCGGTGTCATCAAGTGTGTCGCGATAACCAATGGCCCGCCATTGACCGTGACTGGTCGGCAGTTTCGCGTCGGCGACCCGCTCGACAGTGCGTTCGGTACGACGCCGATAGGCGACCAGATCGGCGATCGACACGATAGCCAGACCGTGTTCATTCGCGAACCGCAGCAGTCTCGGCAATCTGGCCATCGAACCGTCGTCGTCGACGACCTCGCTAATAACACCGGCCGGTGGCAATCCGGCCAGCCGGGCGAGATCGACGGCGGCTTCGGTGTGACCGGCACGACGCAACACGCCACCGTCGACAGCTCGTAAGGGAAAGATGTGCCCTGGCCGGGTCAAATCTTGCGGACCCGTTCGCGGATCGACGAGCCGGGCGATGGTGTGTGCCCGATCAGCCGCCGAAATACCAGTGCTGACGCCATGGCGCGCGTCGACTGAAACGGTATACGCGGTCTGCTTGGCATCTTCGTTACGCGTGGTCATCGGAGGTAGTCCGAGATGGTCGAGCGTATTGCCTTCCATCGGAACGCACACCACTCCGCTGGTGTGGCGCACCATAAAAGCCACCAGCTGCGGCGTAATCATCGAGGCAGCGACAACAAGGTCGCCCTCATTCTCCCGGTCGTCATCATCGACCACTACCACCGCGAGCCCCGCCGCAATGTCGGCGATCGCGCGATCGATGGAGTCAAAGGAGGCAGATGTCATCCGACTACTTCCTGAAGAGATGAAATGGCGATCGTCTGTTTCTGTGCGCGGGCTACTCCGCGCCATACCACGAAGCCCCACACCACGAACACCGCGTAAACCCCGTAAAGGACGGCGGACGGGTAGTACTGGAAATGCAGCAATTCGGGGACGCCGACCAGATCAACCGCGATCCAACAGAGCCAGAAATCGATCCAGCCACGGGCCATCGCGTAAGTTGCTAATAGCGAGCCGACGAATATCCAAGAATCGGCAAGGTAATACCACCACGCCGCCGGAAAACCCGCACCGATAGCGCGGAACAATACGAAGCAACCACCGACCCCGAGCAATGCCGACACTCCGAAGATCAGCCGCTGCTTCGCGGTCGCCCAGTGCGGCAAGACGGGCTGCGTCGCCGCGCTGCTGCCATTGGCACCGCTGGGCCCAGTCCGGCCAACTGCACTGGCAGCCCGGCCGATTTCACTGACAGCACTGGGCCGATGGGTCCACCGGTACCAGCCATAGATGCTCGTCACAATGAACATGATTTGCCGGCCAGACTGCCCATAAAGCGTCGCGCCTTGTGGATTATGGAATGCCACACCGAAGAACACGGTGAAGAGCAAGGCATTCCCGACGATGCCGACCGGCCACGCCCATACCCGACGGCGCATTCCGCCAACGGCCGACGCGACGCCGAAGACATCACCGATGACTTCGCGATAGGTGATCTCGTGGTGACCGATCGTGGCATGCGCCGAATACAACTGCTGAACGATACTCACTCCGACCCCTCCCCCGACGTGTCAATGGTTTGACCTAACAACAGTCGTTCGGCGTATTTCGCCATCACGTCGACTTCGAGGTTGACCAGGTCACCGATATTCTTCGTACCCAGCGTCGTCCGAGCTAGTGTCGTCGGAATCAAACTGACCGTGAAAGTCGATTCGTTCTCCGTCTCATCTCGCACATCGACGACGGTCAACGACACACCGTCGACAGCGATCGAGCCTTTCGTTACCAGATATCGCGCGACAGACGAGGGAATACGAATCGTCAGTACATCCCACTGCGGCGTGTGTTCGCGCCCGACAAGCCGGCCGGTGCCATCGACGTGACCCTGCACCAGGTGGCCACCCAACCGGGTCGACAACGTGACGGCGCGTTCAAGATTGACCGCGCTGCCGGCTACCGCGCCAGATAATGCCGACTTATCAAGGGTTTCTCTCATCACGTCAGCCGTGAAATCGGAGCCGACCACATCGACAACAGTCAGGCAGACACCCGAAACCGCGATCGAATCACCCTGCGCGACATCGGAAGTGACAAGCGCTCCGTGCACGCGCAAAAGTACCGCCGCGTCTGCTCCGTCGGCTGTGTTCTCGACCCCGACGATGCTGCCGAGTTCTTCGATAATGCCGGTGAACACCTGTTACTCCTCTGCCTGTGACGAGCGAGCGGTCTCGTCCGCTATCGGACTGGCGGTTATGCGCACATCGGTACCGACCAACCGCACGTCGTCGATATGCCATCTCAAGGCGTTGGCGATCGTCTCGATTCCCAGTGGATCTATCAACGACCGCCCAGCGCCAAGCAGTACCGGCGCGATATAGCCGATGACCCGATCGACCAGACCGGCCTCGATAAAAGCGGCCACCAACGTCGGGCCACCTTCGAGCAGCACACTCACCACATCGCGCCCGGCCAGCTCGGCCAGCACCTGGGCCGGGTCGTGGTTGGTCAGCTGCACTGTCGCGGCAGCGCCGTCCAGAATGCGCGCGGACGACGGAAGAGCACGCCGCCCAACGACCACCCGAAGCGGTTGTCTCGACGTCGAGACAACCGAGCCACCAGAATCAACCGAACCAGTGCGGACCGTTAACTGTGGATCATCGGCAAACACCGTGCCGGTACCGACCACGATCGCGTCGCTGTGCGCGCGCAACTTATGCACATCGGCGCGTGCTTCTTCACCGGTAATCCAGCGGCTGGTGCCGTCGAGAGCGGCCACCCGACCATCGAGAGTGGCCGCGTATTTCCAGGTGACGAAGGGTCGCCCGGTGCGAGCTCGATGCAGCCACGCCTGATTCGACCTGGCCGCCTCAGCTTCGAGCAAGCCACCTTCGACGTCGATGCCAGCGGCCCGCAATACCGCCGCGCCCCCACCCGCGTCGTGGCCGGGATCGGCTACCGCGAAGACCATCCTGGCCACGCCGGCCTCGATGAGTGCCTGTGTGCACGGACCGGTACGGCCCACGTGCCGGCATGGTTCCAACGTGACGACGGCCGTGCCGCCCTCGGCGCGGTTGCCAGCATCGGCGAGCGCGGCGATTTCGGCGTGCGGACCTCCCGCGACGGCATGGAACCCCTCGCCGGCCTTAACCCCGTTGGCGTCCAGCACGACACACCCGACGATGGGATTGGGACTGGTCTGGCCGAGTCCGTGCTCAGCGAGTTCGATGGCGCGCCGCATCGCGGCTACGTCACTGCGAACCGGAACCGTGCCCACTGGAACTCTGCCCACCGACACTCCGCCCACCGGAAACCCCTTCGCCATCAGGCGTTCCGGGGCATGCGAGCGCGGACACGGGGCACCGGCCGCTGAGCATGCGAGCATGCAACGGCCAGAACACCGCACCGCGCGCTGCCTACCATCCGGACTTTCACCGTCGGTTCCGGAATTTCACCGGATCAACCATTGAGCAGCCATACTGGCCGCCCGCTGGGTCGCGGACTATCACCGCCGGTTCGGAGTTACACCGATCCCGGAGCGCGCGTTGCTGTTACAGCGTCCAGCTTCTCATACGAAGTCGATTGCATGCTGAATCAGTAGCCAACGAGATCGCGAAGTTGAATCAGGGAGTAGCGATCGAGCGGCGGTCGACAGCGATCGTGGAGCCGACTTCACCCTTGGCAACGCCCTTCATCTCGGTGGCTACCGCGACAACTTGGCGATGATCGACGAACCGACGCCGCTCACTCGTGGCGATACCCACCGATACCGACACCAGCGGAAATCTGCGCAGCACACCTTGCCGGTCGATGACGTCGAGGCCACCTCGCTCGACATCGAGCGGGTCATGCAGATCGACGACGTGCTCGTCGAAATAGCTGACCGTGACCGCAGCTAATTCTTCGACCTGCGCGGGCAAGCAGACCAACACGAAATCGTCGCCACCGACATGGCCGATGAACGCTGGCGGATTGGCACCTTGCACGGCTTGACGCAACGCCGCCGCCAACAGATGGATTACATCGTCACCGCGAAAAAAGCCGTGCACGTCATTGAATGCCTTGAAATTGTCGAGGTCGAGGTAGGCGACCGCGAACGGCCGGTCACTGGAAACTCGACCAGCGATCTCCTCTTCGATCCGGACGTTACCCGGCAAGCTGGTCAGTGGAGACACCGACCGAGCCTCGGCGTTTCGGCGCAGTGTCGAACGCACCCGGGCGACCAGTTCAAGCGTGTCGAACGGTTTGATGATGTAGTCGTCAGCCCCGGCGGTGAGCCCGAGCACCCGGTCTGCGGTCATCGTCTTAGCGGTCAACATGATCACCGGCAGCGTCGACGTCCGACTATCCGCTCGGATTTGCCGCGTTACTTCAATGCCGTCGACTCCAGGCATCATCACATCAAGCAAGACGAGATCGGGCTGCTCGGTCGCCAACATGCCCAGTGCACTCAAACCATCGGTGGCCACCAGTACCCGGTAACCCTCCAGCCGCAGGTTCATCTCGACGAAACGCACGATGTCAGCGTCATCGTCAACGACCAAGATTGTGCCGACCGGGTGGGCCTCAGGCGTCATCTCGCCACACCGGCCGCGTGAGTTCGGAGTCGGCGAATAGCGGCCACCGGATCAGCAGCCCCGAAGACGGACGAGCCAGCGACGAAGACATCGGCACCAGCTTCGGCACAGATCGCGATGGTGTCATCAGTGACACCGCCATCAACTTGGATCGCCAATGAAGCGCCGCTGTCGCGCAGAAAATCGCGTGCCCGCGCCACTTTCGGCATCATCTCGGCCATAAACGACTGACCACCAAAACCGGGTTCGACGGTCATCAGCAGCAGCATGTCGAACTCGGCAAGCACGTCTCGATAAGCATCGAAGTCGGTGGCCGGTTTGAGGGCGAGCCCAGCGCGAGCACCGGCGGCTCTGATTGAACGCGCGGTCTGGACGACGTCAGCGGCGGCTTCGCCGTGGAAGGTGACGCTGTAGGCGCCGGCCTCGGCGTAACCAGCGGCCCAGCGATCAGGATCATCGATCATCAGGTGGCAATCGAGCGGCAGCGTGGTGGCCTTGAGCAACGACTCGACGACGGGAAGACCGATCGTCAGGTTCGGCACGAAGTGGTTGTCCATCACGTCGACATGCAACCAGTCGGCGTCGTTAGCGACTGTCGCGGCAGCATCGGCCAGCCGGGAGAAATCGGCGGACAAGATGCTCGGCGCGATCAGCACCGACATGAGTCCGCCTTCCCTTGGGCGTAGCGCCAGCAGAATAACGGGCGTTGCAGCTTGAGTCTACGGCGGCCCGATCATCCTTTGGCCGACATCATGACGAAGCATGCTTCGAGTTTGATGAGACCACCGGGTCAATTAGGCAGATCGTCGAATCAACGCGAGATACATCGCGTCGGTGCCATGTCGGTGTGGCCAGAGCTGAACGTCGGGCCCCTCACCGAGTTCGGTCACCCCGGGTAGATAACTCCGGGCATCGATCAGCGCGTATCCCGGTCGCTGCGCCATCGCGGCCTCGACAATCGCCCTGGTCTCGGACAGATGCGGCGAGCAGGTCGCGTAACCCACCACGCCACCAGGCCGGACAGCGTCCAAGCCGGTAACCAGCAGGGCAATCTGCAATGGTCGCAGTGCGTCGAGATCGGTCGGACGACGACGCCACCGCGCCTCTGGACGGCGACGTAGCGCGCCGAGGCCGCTGCACGGCACATCGACGAGGGCACGATCGAACCCGCCAGGCAGCCACGGCGGGCGAGTGCCGTCCGCGATCAGCACGTCCGCAGTGTCACCAACCGCCCGAGTGACCAACCGCGCCCGATGCGGCTGCCGTTCGACCGCTACCAATCGGGCGCCGCGTTGCTCCGCGACCGCGCCGAGCAATGCCGCCTTGCCACCCGGGCCAGCGCACAGATCGAGCCAACGAGCGTCGACACCCTCGATCGGCGCGGCAGCCAGCGCGAGGGCGACTAGTTGCGAACCTTCGTCTTGGACGCCGGCCCGACCATCACGCACCGGCGCTAACAACGCGGGCGCGCCGCCGGTCATGATCGCGGCTGTCGGTGCCCAGCGCCCCGGCCTGCACCCGAGCTCGATCAGCTCCTCTACGCTGGCCCGGGCTGGCCGGGCAACGAGCGTGACCTCAGGCCGAACATTGTCGGCGGCCAGTGCCGCCGCGGTCTGGTCGAGATCTCCGTGCAGTGCGTCGACGAAGGCCTCCACGATCCAACGCGGGTGGCTGTGTTCGAGAACCAACCGCGAGATCGGATCGGCATCGACGTCCAGCAGGGCGACCCAGCCGGCGAAGTCGTGCGCGGCAACTTTGCGAAGTACCGCGTTCACCAGACCAGCCGGGCCATGACCGATGCGGAACCTGGCTAGGTTGACCGACTCGTTGACGGCGGCATAGGAATCGACCCTCATGGCCAACAGCTGGTGGGCGCCGAGCCGAAGAACATCGAGAACCGCTGGATCGAGTCGATCCAGCGGTCGGTCAACGCAGGTCGCCAAGATCTGGTCGTAGCTACCTTGCGCACGTAACGTGCCATAAACGAGTTCGGTGGCCAGCGCCGCATCGCGACTTTCGAGCCGGCGTTCGCTCAACACCGCAGGCAACACCAGGTTGGCGTAGGCGTCGTCGGCGTGTACCCGGCGAAGCACCTCAAGGGCAACGCTGCGCGCGGTCGGGTCAGGCTGCTCGATGTTGCTGGCAAGAGGTGGCCGCCCCCGAGGGGGTCGACGTCCAGTGTTCACGCGAAGGCCTCGCCGGCTGTGAGCCGAACGCCGCGCAGCCAGTCCGAGGCCACCATCGTCGATTTACCTTCCGGTTGTACCGTGCCAAGCAGCACGGCGCTGGTGGCTGTGCCGACGAAGGCGACCGGCCCGATGGCGGCGATCTCACCTGGCGCCAGTGTCGCGCCATTGCCTGCGGCGAATCCGGTCTCCGGCTTGAGTGCCGCCCCGGTAGGCGATTCCGCTGTTTCGGGAACGCGTACTGGTCCGAGCTTGACCCGTCGTCCGCGCAAGGTCGTCCAGGCACCTGGCGCCGGCGTGCAGGCTCGGATCGATCGGTCGACGTGCCGAGCCGGCGCGGACCAGTCGATTCTGGCGTCGTCCGGGGTGATCTTCGGCGCCAAGCTGATGCCGTCGGTAGGTTGCGGGATCGCCTCAAGCACACCGGCCTCGACGCCGTCGAGGGTGTTAACGAGCAAGCCGGCGCCAGCTTTCGAGAGCCGGTCGAGCAGCATGCCAGCAGTGTCGTCGCGGCCGATCGGCTCGGTGAGCGTGCCAAGCACCGGCCCGGTGTCGAGCCCAGTTTCGAGCACGAACGTGCTCGCCCCGGTGATCTCGTCGCCGCGCAAGATGGCGTGCTGCACCGGAGCCGCGCCACGCCACGCGGGCAGCAGCGAGAAGTGCAGGTTGATCCAACCGTGGGTCGGAATTTCCAACGCGGACGCCGGCAACAGCGCGCCGTAGGCCACAATCGCGGCGGCATCAGGCGCCAGCTCACGCAATCGAGCCTGGAACTCCGGTTCAGCCGGACGACGCGGTTGCAGGGTCTCGATTCCCAGCTCGGCAGCTCGCACCGCGACTGGGCTTCGGGCCTCCCGGCGGCCACGACCAGCGGGCGCGTCTGGGCGCGTCACTATCGCGATCACCTGATGAGATGAGGCGAGCAGAGCCTCAAGCGCGGGCAAAGCAACAGCCGGCGTACCGGCGAACAGGATCCGCAACGTGTCAGATTCTCACAACGAGAGTTCTCACAGCGCGAGCCCGCTGGTGGCGTGCGGTGACAGCTGTATTCGCAACGGGTCACCCGACCATTCCGATTCTCGGACGGCGCGCATCGCCAGCTTGCGTTGCTCGGCGTCGAGGCGGTCGATGAACAAAACGCCGTCCAGATGATCGGTCTCGTGCTGCACGCAGCGGGCCAATAACTCGCTGCCCTCGATCACCACCGGATCGCCGTACTCGTTGAAGCCTTTGGCCACCACCCCCATCGCGCGAACGCAGGGGTAGGTCAGACCGGGAAAAGACAAGCAGCCTTCGTCGCCGTCTTGCAACTCACTCGTCAGGTCGAGGCTCGGATTTATCAGGTGCCCGAGGACGCCATCGATTTCGTAGGTGAAGACCCGCAAGCCGACACCGATTTGCGGCGCGGCAAGCCCGACGCCAGGCGCTTCGCGCATGGTGTCGACGAGGTCGCGAACCAAGGTGCGCAACTCCTTGTCGAAGTTGATCACCGGCTCGGCCGGGGTTCGCAACACGGGATCACCGAAAAGGCGGATCGGCTGGATGGCCACACGTACTCCAGGTCGGACTTCTCGAAAGCTTCAGCGTGCTCGCAGTCGGAGCACTCTGAAGACAGGGGCGGACGCAGTCCAGTCTAGGCCCGACAACGCCTCGGCCTGGCAGCCTCGATCTCGGCCTCCATTCTTTGGGCCGAGCACGCCCAGGTCAGCCGATATCGACGGGATCGATTCTTACCCGCGCCGACCCTGCCGCTTTGCGGGCGGTGCGTAACGCCTGCGCGCTGTGCAGTGCTCGGGCCAACTCGGTGCCATGATCGCGGGGAGCGCGAATCAGAGTACGAACAAGCTCACGGTCCGACACCGCGAACTCGGCCGACCCTGCTGCTCCTGCCGCGCGGACAGCAACCGGGCCGAGCACGTCCGCCCAGTCAGGAAGCGCGGCAGCCAGTACCAATTCCTCGACCGCGCCGATATCACCGACCAACTCAGCGATAGCCGCGGCCGGTGGAAGCCCGAGGGTCTCGCGTTCGCCAAGCTCTCGCTCGGCATAAGCGATCGGGTCCCAGCGGATAACCGCCTGAACCGCACGCATACCCGGATCGGCGAGCAGCACCACGCGACCACCACTGGCACCTGAGCGAACAAGAGCCGCCGCGTTCAACCAACGCCGGACAGCTTCTTCGCCGGCCCGTAAATCGGCCCGACTCAGCAGTACCCATCCGTCGAGCAACACCGCCGCGCCGTAACCGCCAGGAACCACCGGCTCAGCGCCAGGCGTGGCCACCACTAAGGAGCGGCCGGCCGGCACTCGGGCCAACACTTGCCCGTGCGCGGAGGTGCGTACCGGCACTCCCGGAAAACCCTTGCCGAGTTCTTCGGCGGTACGCGACGCGCCGACGACGACAGCGCGAAACCTCGACCCACTACAGCTGGGGCATCGCCAGCCGGTGGCGCCGACCGCGAGTCGACCGCACCAACGACATCCGGGTGAGGCACCAGCGACCGAGCCGACCGGGCCTCCGCAGGAAACGCAACGGACTGGCGTCCGGCAGGTATCGCAGGCGAGCACCGGCAGGTAACCGGCGCGCGGCACCTGGATCAGCACCGGGGTGTCGGCCGCGAGAGCTTCCCGAGCCGCTGACCATACGGCGGCTGACAACCGCGAGCCTCCCGGCGCCGGATTGCGTTCGGTAGCCGGATCGTCGGCGCCGCTTATTCGTGGCGCGACTTCACGAAGCCGCACTCGATCAGGGCGAGCGAAGTGGGCCCATCCGGTCGCGACGAGCCTGGCCGCTTCGGCTGTTACCGCGTGGCCACCGACGATCGCCGCCGCTCCGGCCATATGCGCACGCAAAATCAGCACCTCGCGGGCGTGGACGTACGGCGCTCTCGGTTCGGCGTGCAGGTCGTCGCCGTCGTCCCAGATCACCACCAGGCCGAGATCACGCACCGGCGCGAAAGCAGCCGCTCGGGTACCGATCACGACCCGAATCTCGCCTCTGCTAATCGCGAGAAATCGGCGATAGCGCAGCGCCGGCCCGAGGTCGGCGGTCAGCACCAGATGCGAGCCGGCGCCGAGTTCGTGCGTCAACGCCTCGTCAACGAGCGCGACATCACGGACGTCGGGCAACACCACGACCACGCCGGCACCACGCCGAGCACAAGCCGCCACCGCCTGGGCAATCTCGGCCGGCCAATCGCCACCTGGCAATGCCGCCCAAATCGCCCGAGCCGGCGTACCCGCCCGCAGCGCCGTGATCAGTTGCGGACCGCTGACGTAACGGCTCCAGGCCTCAGCTGAATCCGCTGCCGTCGCCGCCCGCGCTGACGACACCGGCGCCGGCACGATCGAAGCCTTCGCAAGGTCAGTGTGGCGACTGGCCGCTTCGGCAGCAGCATGGCGCGGTGGCACCGCCAGCCGCAGCACGTCGGCCAACGTGCCAGCGCCACGGTCAGCAACCGTGCGCGCCAGCCGGGCGATCTCGGGGGTAAGCACAACCTCAGGCGAGACCGACCGCTCAATAAAAGCCAGCCGCCCTTGGTGATCGCTGGCCGCGACTCTCTCTAACACGAACGCGTTGACCAGCTTGCCGGCGAAACGCACCCGCACCCGAATGCCAGGTAACACCTCATCGGCCAACGACTGCGGCACCAGGTAGTCGAAGGGTCGATCAAGATGAGAAAGGGAGATATCGACGGCCAACCGGGCAACCGGATTGACCGCTGCGGGCTGTTTGAGCAGTACCTTCTTTTGCTCGGTCATCGGCGACTGCGGCTGCTCACAAACAAGTCATACCAGCTAGATCGAAGGCGATGAGCCGTTGCGGCAGCCCCTGTGGACGGCGACCGGCCATCGTGGACGAGGCGCCAGCCTTGCGGATTTGCCGGCTCAGACGCCGGCGGCTTTGCGCAGTATCTCCGCGCGGGTGGTGGACTCCCAGGTGAAGTCGAGCTCAGGACGCCCGAAGTGACCGTAGGCCGCAGTCTGGAGATAGATCGGCCGCAATAGATCGAGATCGCGGATGATCGCGCCGGGCCGCAGGTCGAAGACCTGGACGACGGCGTCCTGGATCTGCTCGTCAGAAACCACGCCGGTACCGAAGGTCTCGACGAAGAGACCAACCGGATGTGCCTTACCGATCGCATACGCGACCTGCACCTCACATCGGCTGGCAAGCCCGGCCGCGACGACATTCTTGGCCACCCAGCGCATCGCGTACGCCGCCGAGCGATCAACCTTGGACGGATCTTTGCCGGAGAAAGCGCCGCCACCGTGGCGAGCCATGCCGCCATAGGTGTCCACGATGATCTTGCGCCCGGTAAGGCCGGCGTCGCCCATCGGGCCACCGATCTCAAACCGGCCGGTCGGGTTCACCAGCAGCCGGTGACCGGTCGCGTCGATATCGAGGCCGGCGATCTCGGGCGCGACCACGAATTCGGCGATGTCAGGCTTGAGCAACGTCTCGATGTCAATGTCAGCGGCGTGCTGGCTGGAGACGACGATGGTGTGGATTCGCACCGGCTTGTTGCCGTCGTACTCAACGGTCACCTGGGTCTTACCGTCGGGCCGCAAATACGGCACCACACCGTCTTTGCGAACCTTCGACAACCTGCGAGCGAGCCGGTGCGCGAGCGCGATCGGCAGTGGCATCAGCTCGGGTGTTTCGTTGCAGGCGTAGCCAAACATCAGACCCTGGTCGCCGGCACCTTGGCGGTCAAGGTCGTCGACACCTTCACCATGGCGACGCTCATAGCCTTCGTTGACGCCCTGAGCAATGTCGGGTGACTGCGAACCGATCGAGACCGAGACGCCGCAAGAAGCGCCGTCGAAACCCTTCTTCGACGAGTCGTAACCAATGCCGAGGATCACCTCGCGCACGATGGCCGGAATGTCGGCCCAGGCTTCGGTGGTGACCTCACCGGCGACATGCACCTGCCCGGTGGTGATCATCGTCTCGACCGCGACCCGGCTCTTGGGGTCGTCCTTGAGAAGCGCGTCGAGAATGCCATCGCTGATCTGATCGGCGATCTTGTCTGGATGACCTTCGGTGACCGACTCGGAGGTGAACAGGCGGGTAGACACGGTGGCTCCCTGCTTATGCGCGGCCTGCCTCGGCCCGCGCCATCGACGGCAACATAGACAAACTTCGACCAACTGCGACGAGCTCTCCTGAACGAACCACCAAGAGGGACGCCGAACCGCCGACGAGTCTATGACACCACATACGCGCCGCTCGACCGCCGCTCACGCACCCGCGTAAATACGCTTCAATCCGACCAACGTTCGACGACGAGATCCCAGATCGCGTCAGCGAGCGCGGCCTTCGAACCGAGTGGGACGACGGTGCTCGACCCGTCGCTGCCGAGGATGGTGGCCGCGTTGTGGTCGACCTCGAAGCCGATGCCATTGCCAACCCGATTGACGACCAGCAGATCCGCCCGCTTGGCTGCTAACTTCGCGGCCCCGGCCGCTAGTGCAGTCGCTTCGTCTGCGGTCTCGGCCGCGAATCCGACCAGCACCTGGCCAGCCGACCGAGACGAGCCGAGTTCCGCGAGTACGTCAGGATTACGCAGCAACAACACCGGATCGGGTTCGCCGTCCGTCTTCTTGATCTTGGACGGCGACGCCACAGCCGGCCGGAAATCGGCGACGGCGGCTGCCATCACTACCGCGTCGGCGCCAGCAGCCGCGTCGAGCACAGCAGCCCGCAACTCATCGGCCGACCCAACCCGGACGACGGTCACCCCGGCCGGATCAGGCAACGCGACGTTGGCGGCTACCACCGTGACCTTGGCGCCGCGAGCGACCGCCGTACCAGCCAATGCGTAGCCCTGCCGCCCAGACGAGCGATTGCCAAGGAACCTGACCGGATCAAGCGGCTCGCGAGTACCGCCGGCCGAGACAACCACATGTTTGCCGGCCAGATCGGCCCGCAAACCGGTCAAGCCGCGCGTCAACAACCGTTGCGCGACCGCGACAATCTCAGCCGGCTCGGGCAAGCGGCCGGGGCCCGAATCCGCACCGGTCAGCCGGCCAGTCGCCGGTTCGATCACGACGACACCGCGACGGCGCAACGTCGCGACGTTCTCCGTCGTCGCGGCGTGTTGCCACATCTCGGTATGCATCGCCGGCGCGAATATCACCGGGCAATGCGCCGTGAGTAAGACGTTAGTCAGCAGATCGTCGGCCAACCCATGAGCGGCGCGAGCAAGCAGATCGGCAGTCGCCGGGACGACGAGTACCAGATCGGCTTGCTGCCCCAGCAGCACATGAGGAATATCAGCAACCGCGTCGAACACACCGGTGTGCACTGGCTTACCAGTCAGCGCGGCCCAGGTCGCGGCACCGACAAACCGCAGTGCCGCCTCGGTAGGCACGACCGTAACGTCGTGGCCCGACTCGGTGAGCAAGCGCACAACCTCGCACGCCTTGTAGGCGGCGATACCGCCGGCCACGCCCACAACGACGCGATGCTGTCCGACGTCGGACAGCTCAGTCGCGGTCATGATGGCAACGCACCGGTTAGGCGCGTGTTAGGCCTGCTCGACCGGCTCGGAGGTCAGCAGACCCGCGCTGATTTCACGCAACGCCACTGACAACGGCTTCTCGTGTGGGTGAGTCGCGACTAGCGGCCCGACATATTCGAGAAGGCCTTCACCAAGCTGGGAGTAATAAGCATTGATCTGCCGCGCCCGCTTGGCGGAGTAAATAACCAGGGCGTACTTGGAGTCGGCGATTTCGAGCAGATCGTCGATGGGCGGATTGGTGATGCCCTCGGGACTGGCGACAATGCCGGACACGCGATGCCCTTCGGTCGAGATAGAGCGCCTACGGGCGCAGACCCAGCAAGGCTACCAGCTCATCGCAGGCCTGCTCGACCGACTCGTTGACCACCACGGCGTCGAATTCCGCCGCGGCGGCAAGTTCGATCCGACCTCGAGCCAGCCGCGCGCTCACGACGTCCGGTGTCTCGGTGTCGCGCCCCGTCAACCGGCGCTCCAGTTCTTGCCACGACGGTGGGGCCAAGAACACACAGAATGCCTCTGGCATCGCCGCTCTGACCTGCCGAGCGCCCTGCAGATCGATCTCGAGCAGCGCCGGGCCACCAGCCGCCAACCGGTCGAGTACCGGCTGCTTGGGGGTGCCGTATCGATGCGCGCCATAGCCGGCGTACTCAAGTAGCTGACCAGATGCCATCAGCTGATCGAACTTTTCGTCGTCGACGAAGCAGTAGGTGAGCCCGTTGATCTCGCCTGGGCGAGGTGCCCGCGAGGTGACCGACACCGACACCCACAGCTCAGGGTGACGCCGCGCCAATTCGTTAACAACTGTGCCTTTGCCGACGCCCGAAGGCCCCGAGAGCACCGTTAATCGGGCCGGCTTGTGGATCTCAGGAACGGCCGTCACCGAACTCGGCAACCAACGCGGCCCGCTGCTTGCTGCCCAGCCCTCGCACCCGGCGAGTCGGGGCGATACCGAGGCGATCCATGATCTGGCCGGCTCGCACTTTGCCGACGCCCGGCAGCGATTCGAGCAACGCGGTGACACGCATCTTGCCGACGACATCGTCGTCAGCACCAAGGTCAAGGACAGTGCCGAGCGATTCACCGGAGTGCTTCAGTCTGGCTTTGATCTCGGCACGCCGCTGACGGGCAATAGCAGCCTTGACGAGCGCCTCAGCGCGCTGCTCAGGCGTGAGGGTCGGGAGAGCCACGCGGGTCACCTCGAACGAGCCGGGCGCGAAGGCCGTAATTGACGGGGACAGCCGACCGTCGCAGTGAGCGACGTGCCGGCCAGTTGGCAACCTAGCGATAACCACCCCTGTCGAGCAATGCGAGGGTTGCGCACCCACTCACCGGCGGCCCTCAACTCGCACCGGCCCGATGGCGACTCAGCGTCGCGGCGATAGAAGCGGCGGCCGCGCCTGGGTCATCAGCGGCCGTAATCGGGCGGCCAATGACCAGCAGATCGGCGCCGTCGTCAAGGGCCTGCTCAGGCGTCGCGACCCGAGCTTGGTCTTGAATGTCGGCGCCGGCAAGCCGAACTCCCGGAGTGATCAGCCGAATGTCGGGCCCAACTTCGGCGCGCACCGCCGCGACCTCACGCGGTGAGCACACAATCGCCCGCGCGCCGGCCGAAACTGCCAGCACCGCCAGCCGGCGAGCCATGTCGTCTGGGCTGCCTGCGAAACTTACTTCGCCGAAATCGGCATCATCGAGACTGGTCAGCACCGTCACGGCCGTGACCAAGACGTCAGGTGCGGCTTGGGCGGCGGCGGCGATCATCGCCCGCCCACCGCTGGCATGCACGGTCAGATAGGTCGGCTTCAATCGAGCCACCGAGCGAGCCGCGCCAGCCACCGTATTCGGGATGTCGTGCAGCTTCAGGTCGAGAAACAGGTCGACCCCGCTAGCGCCCCGCACGCTAGCAACCGCGTCTGGGCCGTATCGGCAAAACAATTCGAGACCGATCTTGACCGTACTGACGTGCGGTTCTACCGCCCGCGCCCAACCGCTGGCGACATCAAGGTCGCGAGCGTCCAAGGCGACCGCTATTGGCGCCTTGCCGGTGCTGGCAGTCATTTCTCGACTCCTTTGCGCGTCCGCGCACGATCGTGGGTGGCATCGATGGGCAACTCGTCAGTCGGTGACTTCTCACCATGCGCGAGACCGATCGCGTCAGTGAATCGAGAGAAACCTCGACTGGCAAGCGCGGTAGTCAACTCCGCCAATACCCGAACTGGAGCGGTCGGGTCGTGGAAAACCTCGGTGCCAATCGAAACAGCGCTGGCTCCGGCCAACACGAACTGCAGCGCGTCAAGGCCAGTACGGATGCCGCCCATACCCAAAATCGGAACGTCAGGCATCGCGGCATGCACCTGCCAAACGCAACGCAACGCCACCGGCCTGATCGCCGGACCTGATAACCCGCCGGTGACTCCAGCCAACGTCGGCCGCAACGTGTCGGTGTCAATCACCATGCCGAGCAACGTGTTCGTCATCGACAGGCCATCGGCGCCGGCGTCCACGCAGGCCGCTGCGATTTCCACGATGTCGGTCACATCGGGTGAGAGCTTGGCGAAGATCGGCACGTCTCCCTTGGTGGCCCGCCGCACAGCTTGGACGACGCTAAAGGCCGCCTTGGGGTCACAAGCGAATACCTGGCCGCGATCTTCGACGTTGGGGCAAGAGATGTTGACCTCGATCATCGAGGCGCCACCCGAATCCCTGAGTTTGGTCGCGAGCTTGGCATAGTCGTCGACGCTGACGCCGGCGATCGACACCACCGCGCGAGCCCCTTGCTCCACTAACCAGGGCAGGTCTTTGGCCAGGAATTGATCGACGCCAGGCCCTTGCAGGCCGATCGAATTCACCATGCCGCTGGGGGTCTCGGCCATCCGCGGCGTGGCTCGACCCGATCGCGCCTTGAGCATGATCGACTTGGTGACCACGCCACCAATCTGGGCAAGGTCGAAGAACTGGGCGAGTTCTTGGCCGGCGCCGGCACACCCCGACGCCGTCAGCACGGGATTGGGTAGCTCGAAATTCCCAAGTCGGGTCGACATATCGACCTCGATGGCCGAAGCCGGCTTGCTCTGGACCATCCGCACGGTCATGGTGCCGCTCATCGGGCCAACTCCCGCTCCGCCGGATCCGCCGGAGCACCGGGTGTGGCGGTGGCATCTTTGGTCGGCTTCGACGGCGCACCTGGTAACGAGACGGTTCCTGACTGCTTGACGACAGCGGGCTGGGGCGCCCCGACGGCGTCCGCTGGAACGGTGCCGATGTCGTCGAATCGCACCCGATCGCCGAGAAAGACCGGTCCGTCGATACAGGAGCGGACCATCCGAGTCTCCCCGTCGTCACCGATAACCGGCAGCACACAGGTCATACAAACGCCGACGCCGCAGGCCATCAACTCTTCGACCGCGATCTGGCACGGCACGCCGGCGTCCGCCGCGATAGCGCTGACTGCCCGCAACATGCCCATCGGTCCGCAGGCGTAGACGACGTCGGCTCCGGTCGAGCGCAGCACTTCTGGCAGCACATCGGAAACCCGCCCGCGCACACCTTCAGAACCGTCGTCGGTGGTGACATTCAACGTCGCCGAGATCCGCTTCGCGTCGAGCGCGCCGAAGAGTCGTTCATCGCGAGCGGCACCCATTACGAAATCGATCCGGCAGCCGCGCGCTCGCAACGCATCGGCAAGGGGGAACAACGGCGCGGTGCCATAACCACCGCCGACCAAGACGCAGGTGGCCGGTTCGCGCGGCATCGAAAACGCCTTACCGAGCGGGCCGACAATGTCGATCGGTTCGTGTGGCTGCCTGTCCGCGAGCCAGCGCGTACCGCGCCCCTCGACCGAGAAAATGAACTCGACGGTGCCGCCGTAGACGCCACGCTCGCGGATCTGATAGATCGAGAATGGCCGGCGCATCAGCATGCTGGTGTCGTCGCCACCAACAGCCACTGTGACGAACTGGCCTGGCTTGGCCGTGGTAGCGACACCAGACGCCACCACTGTCATCGCGTGGTAAGCGCCGATCTTGCGGACGGAAAGGACCTCGCCCTTCACCTGAACCGGCACGGAGCATCCTCTCGATGGAGGCGGCTACTGTCAGCCGCGATCACTGCGCTGTTCCGTCTTGCACTATTCCGTCTTGCGCTAGCGCTGTCAGGTCTCGAGCCCGCTCGGCTCGCAGCACGACAGCATGCTCCTGTAGAGATCGCACCCCGATGTCGCCGCGCAGTAACGCTTCGATGCCCTGCACACACGCGGCCAACCCTTGCACGGTCGTCATACACGGAATACCGCGCAATACCGCTGCCGTCCGAATCTCATAACCATCAACGCGTGGCCCGACACCCCACGGCGTATTGACGATAACGTCGACCTCACCGGCAATGATGCGTTGCACGATGGTTGGCTCACCATCGGCGCCAGGGCCGTCGCTATGTTTGCGGACGACGTTCACCAGCACGCCATTACGCCGCAACACTTGCGCGGTTCCTTCGGTAGCGAGCACCTCGAAGCCAAGATCGGCCAACCGCTTCACCGGGAAGATAATCGCGCGCTTATCGCGGTTAGCCACCGAGACGAAGACTTTCCCCTTTGTCGGTAGCGAACCGTAGGCCGCTGCTTGCGACTTCGCGAACGCGGTGCCGAAGTTGGAGTCGATACCCATCACTTCACCGGTCGACTTCATCTCCGGGCCAAGAACGGTGTCGACGCCACGGAACCGGCCGAATGGTAAGACCGCTTCTTTGACCGAGATCGATGTATCGGCCGGCAAATCGGCACCGTCACCACGCGGTGGCAACATACCCTCGCGACGCAGCATCTCGATACTGCTACCGGTCATAATGCGCGCGGCCGCCTTGGCGACCTGCACATCGGTTGCCTTGGAAACAAAGGGAACCGTACGGCTGGCGCGCGGGTTGGCTTCGAGCACGTAAAGAATGTCGGAAGCCAGCGCGTATTGCACATTCAGCAATCCGAGTACTCCGACACCCTTGGCGATCGCGATCGTCGATTCGCGAATGCGGCGAATCTCCGCGCTGCCCAGAGTGATCGGCGGTAGCACACAGGCCGAGTCACCGGAATGAATACCAGCTTCTTCGATGTGTTCCATAATGCCGGCCAGATAAAGCTCGGTGCCGTCGTACAGCGCGTCGACATCGATTTCGACGGCGTCGTCGAGGAATCGGTCGACCAATACCGGATGTTCTGGGCTGGCATCGGTCGCCCGCGTGATGTATTTCTCCAGCATCTCGTCGTCGTAGACGATCTCCATGCCACGGCCGCCGAGCACATAACTGGGCCGGACTAAAACCGGGTAACCGATCTCGTCCGCGATCTCCTTGGCCTGCTCGTACGACGTCGCGGTGCCGTGCTTGGGCGCCGGCAGATTAGCCTCCGCGAGAACTCGTCCGAAAGCACCCCGCTCTTCGGCTAGATGAATGGCCTCAGGCGTAGTGCCGATAATCGGAACGCCAGCGTCTTTGAGTTGCTGAGCCAGCCGCAGTGGCGTCTGACCGCCGAGCTGGACGATGACGCCGACCACCGGGCCGGCTTGCTGTTCGGCGTGCACCACTTCGAGAACGTCTTCGAGGGTGAGCGGTTCGAAATACAGCCGGTCACTCGTGTCGTAGTCAGTCGAGACCGTCTCGGGGTTGCAGTTGACCATCACGGTCTCAAAACCGGCGTCCCGTAAGGCAAAACTGGCGTGTACACAGGAATAGTCGAACTCGACGCCTTGGCCGATGCGATTAGGGCCAGATCCGAGAATGAGGACGGCCGGCTTGGTTCGCGGCGCGACTTCGCTCTCGTCGTCGTAACTTGAGTAGTGGTAAGGGGTCTTGGCATCGAATTCGGCCGCGCAGGTATCGACCGTTTTATAGACCGGCCGCAGACCTAACGAATATCTCAGGTTGCGTACGCCGACCTCGTCGATGAGAACGCGTTCACCCTGCACCTCAGCTTCGGCCAGTGAGTCGAACTTCGCTGCCGGGCCAGGGTTTTGGCGGATTTCGGCGATCTGCGCGTCGGAGAATCCGTGCCGCTTAGCTTTCCGCAGTATCTCGATATCGAGAGATTCAGCGTTGCGGACTTCGGCCGCGATCTCTTCGATAAGAGCAATCTGATCGAGAAACCATGGGTCGATGCCGGTCGCCTCATGCAGCTCTTCGACGGTGCCACCGGCACGCATCGCCTGCTGCACGGTGACGATACGGCCATCGGTCGGCCGCTTGGCGGTATCGATCAGGGTGGCCTTGTCTCCCGGCTCGCCCTGCCAGTGGAACGCTGCCCCCGGCTGTTCGAGCGAACGCAACGCCTTCTGTAATGCCTCGGTGAAGTTGCGGCCAATCGACATCGCCTCGCCGACACTCTTCATCGTGGTGGTCAGCGTGGTGTCTGCTCCGGGAAACTTCTCGAACGCGAAACGCGGCACCTTGACGACGACGTAGTCGATGCTCGGCTCAAAACTGGCCGGCGTCTCCTTGGTAATGTCGTTAGGGATCTCGTCGAGTGTGTAACCGAGCGCGAGTTTCGCCGCGATCTTGGCGATCGGAAATCCGGTCGCTTTACTCGCCAGCGCCGAAGAACGTGACACTCGTGGGTTCATTTCGATGACGACCAACCGACCGGTTTTCGGCTCGACCGCGAACTGGATGTTGCATCCACCGGTTTCGACACCGACAGCGCGGATAATCGCGATCGCCACATCACGCATGTGCTGATATTCGCGATCGGTCAGCGTCAAGACCGGCGCGACGGTGATGGAATCGCCGGTGTGCACGCCCATCGGATCGATATTTTCGATCGAACAGACGATAACCACGTTGTCATGGCGATCACGCATGACTTCGAGTTCGTATTCTTTCCAACCGGTGACCGACTCTTCGATCAGCACACTGGGGATGACGTCTTCGTCCCAGGTGCTCGCGGCGAGACCAGCTGAGGCAATACGGCGAAGGTCTTGCTCATTTTGCGCCATACCGCCACCGGCGCCACCCATGGTGAAACTCGGGCGCACGACGACCGGATAGTTGAGTTCTATCGCGGCGCTGAGGCATTCATTCATCGAATGGCACACCCGGCTACGCGGAGTTTCAGCGCCGACGCTGGCGCACACGTCTTTGAATGCCTGCCGGTCTTCACCGCGCTGGATGGCCTCGAAGTCGGCGCCGATCAGCTCGACGCCGTATCGCTCGAGTACACCGGCTTCATGCAAAGCCATCGCGGTGTTCAACGCGGTCTGACCACCCAGTGTCGCCAGCAAGGCGTCGGGGCGTTCCTTGGCGATGATTTTCTCGACGATTTCCGGCGTGATCGGCTCGACATAAGTGGCGTCGGCAAACTCGGGGTCGGTCATGATGGTGGCCGGATTGGAGTTGACCAGCGAAACTCGCAGGCCTTCCGCCCGCAAAACCCGGCAGGCTTGGGTGCCCGAATAGTCGAACTCGCATGCCTGCCCGATCACGATCGGGCCCGAGCCAATGACTAGCACCGACCTGATGTCGTCGCGTTTCGGCATCAGTACTCACCGCCTTTTACTGTCTTGCCGTGCGGGAGCGAGGCACCTTCCATCAACGCGGCGAACCTGTCAAAGAGATAGGCGGCATCGTGTGGACCAGCCGCCGCCTCGGGGTGGTATTGCACGGAGAATGCCGGCGTATCAAGGCATTCCAAGCCCTCGACCACATTGTCGTTCAGGCAGACGTGGCTGACCCGAGCCCGGCCGAACGTGGTGTTCGATTCACCCTCGATCGGCGCGTCAACGGCGAATCCGTGGTTGTGCGCGGTGATTTCGACCTTGCCGGTCGCCAGGTCGATCACCGGCTGATTGATGCCACGATGCCCATACTTCAGTTTGTAGGTGCCGAATCCGAGCGCTCGGCCTAGCAACTGGTTGCCGAAACAGATGCCGAAGAAAGGCAATCGGCGATCAAGCACCTCGCGCAGTAGCGAAATCGGACCCACGGCTGTCGACGGGTCTCCGGGGCCGTTAGAGAAGAAGACTCCATCGGGTTTCACCGCGAGCAGGTCGTCGATGCTGGACGACGCGGGCAGCACATGCACCTCGATGCCGCGTTCGGCCATCCGGTGCGGGGTCATCGCCTTGATGCCGAGATCGACTGCGGCCACCGTAAACCGCTTGTCTCCTCGGGCTTTCACGATGTACGGCTCAACCGTGGAGACATCACCGGCTAGGTCGGCGCCGTCCATCGGAACCGAGTCACGTACTCGCCGAACGAGGGTGTCGACGTCGGTTTCCAGCGTCGAGATAGCGACCCGCATCGCGCCACGTTCACGCAAATGACGAGTCAGCGCGCGAGTATCGATGCCGCTGATGCCAACGACGCCCTGGGCCGCGAGTTCATCGGCCAGGCTTCGCCGCGACCGCCAGTTCGACGGCGTACGAGCTGGATCCCTTACGACGTAACCAGAAACCCAGATCCGCGACGACTCCGGGTCTTCATCATTGACACCGGTATTGCCGACATGCGGGGTCGTCATCACGACGACCTGCTTGTGATAACTCGGGTCGGTCAACGTCTCTTGGTAGCCGGTCATCCCGGTGGAGAAAACCGCCTCGCCGAAGGTCTCACCCACTGCTCCATAAGATTCGCCGCGAAAAACCCGGCCGTCTTCGAGGACGAGTAACGCCGACGTCATACGGACTTCCCATCCAGAACTGTGGGTGTTCCCCGCAAGAAGGTGTGGACGACGCGCACGGGCAGCTCCCGACCGGCATAGGGGGTATTACGACTCTTGGACGCCAACAATGATGGATCGACAACGCGACGAGCGGCGGGATCGATCAAGGTCAGATTCGCCGAAGCGCCAACAGAAATCGATTGCCCTTGGGTTTCCAGCCGACCGATTCGCGCCGGCCGCACCGACATGCGGTCAGCTACACCGGCCCAGTCGAGCAGGCCGGTCTCGACCATCGACAACGCGACGACAGAGAGCGCCGTCTCAAGTCCCAGCATGCCGAAAGCGGCCGCCTGCCACTCGGTTTCCTTGTCTTCCAAGGAGTGCGGGGCATGATCGGTGGCGACCGCGTCGATAGTGCCATCGGCCAAACCGGCCCGCACGGCGTCAACATCGACACGGGTGCGCAACGGCGGATTCACCTTATAAATCGGGTCGTAGGTGCTCGCGAGCTCATCGGTGAGCAGCAAATGATGCGGCGTTACTTCGGCGGTCACGTCGACCCCGCGTGCTTTTGCCCAGCGAATCAACTCAACCGAGCCAGCGGTGGAGACGTGGCAGATGTGCAGCCTCGAACCGACGTGCTCGCAGAGCAAAATGTCGCGGGCGATGATCGCCTCTTCGGCGACGGCGGGCCAACCACGCAGACCCAGCACACCGGAGAGTTCGCCTTCGTTCATCTGGGCGTCTTCGGTAAGACGTGGTTCCTGCGCGTGCTGGGCGATCACGCCGTCAAATGCCTTGACGTATTCAAGGGCCCGGCGCATCAAGACGGCGTCCGAAACGCACTTGCCATCGTCGGAGAAAACCCTGACCCTGGCGTGCGAATCCGCCATCGCGCCAAGTTCGGCGAGTCGTTCACCACCAAGCCCGAGAGTAACCGCGCCAACTGGGTGGACATCGCAATGCCCCGCGTCTCGGCCGGCCAGCCAGACTTGTTCGACGACGCCGGCCGAATCGGCGACCGGGTCGGTATTGGCCATCGCGTGCACCGCGGTAAAGCCCCCGAGTGCGGCTGCCAGCGTGCCGGACTCGACGGTTTCGGCGTCTTCTCGTCCTGGCTCGCGCAAATGCGTGTGCAGGTCGACCAGGCCAGGCAACGCGATCAAGCCATCAGCCTCGATCACCCGCTCCCCTGACAGGTTCGAACCGATCTCGGCGATTCTGCCGTCTACCACGGCAATATCGGTCGGTTCGGCGTCCAGAATGCGGACGCCTTTTAAGACCAACCCGCTCACAAAGAATCCCTACTTTCGGCTATATCGGCGATTCCGGCTATTGCCGATTCGCTGCCCCCGAGCAACAAGTAGAGAACCGCCATCCGTACCGTCACTCCGTTCGCGACCTGCTCGACAATGACCGACCGGGCCGAATCCGCGACTTCGGCCGCGATCTCCATGCCGCGGTTCATCGGCCCGGGATGCATCACAATCGCGTGATCAGGCAGCATCGACATGCGTGCGGCGTCCAGGCCGTAGCGCCTGCTGTATTCACGCGCGCTAGGAAAATAAGCGGCATTCATGCGTTCTTTTTGCACCCGCAGCATCATGATGACATCGCTTTTCGGCAGAGCCGTATCGAGCGAATACGTGTAGTCGCACGGCCAACTATCGATACCGGTCGGGAACAGCGTCGGCGGCGCGACCAAAGTGACGTCAGCGCCCAATGTGCTCAACAGCAAGACGTTTGACCGTGCCACTCGACTGTGCAAGATGTCGCCGACGATGGTGACGCGACGGCCTTCGAGGTCTCCGAGATGGCGCCGCATCGTGAAAGCGTCGAGCAGCGCTTGCGTCGGGTGCTCGTGCGTGCCGTCGCCAGCATTGACCACGCTGCCCTTGACCCAGCGCGAAAGGCGATCCGGCGCACCACTCGCGCCGTGCCGGATAACGACACCGTCGGCACCGATCGCTTCCAACGTCAGCGCGGTGTCTTTGAGGCTTTCACCCTTGGAGACACTCGAACCCTTGGCCGAAAAGTTGATGACATCGGCGGAAAGCCGTTTCGCGGCGGCTTCGAACGAGGTACGAGTTCTGGTCGAATCCTCGAAGAACAGATTGACGATCGTGCGACCGCGCAACGTCGGGAGCTTTTTAATCGGCCGGTCGGCCAACTTCGCCAGTTCAGTCGCGGTATCGAGAATCAGCAGCGCGTCATCGCGACTCAAATCGCCGGCCGAGAGAAGGTGTCGAATCATGCCGCTCCCCCGACCCGGCCCGCATTTGGCTGACCTGTACTGGACTGACCTGTACTGGGTTGACCTGTGTTTGGTTGATCGAGTGAACCGAGCAGCACCGCGTCGCGGCCGTCGTACTCATCAAGCAAAACGATGACCTGCTCGCTGAGCGACGTTGGCAGATTCTTGCCGACATAGTCGGCCTTGACCGGCAGCTGCCGGTGGCCGCGATCAACCAGCACCGCGAGTTGGACGGCGCGCGGGCGCCCGAGTTCACCGAGCGCATCGAGCGCGGCTCCGACCGTGCGGCCGGAGAACAACACGTCGTCGACAAGCACGACCAACTTGCCGTCGATGCCGGCTGATGGAATCTCGGTGCGCGCCAGCGTGCGAGCCGGCCGAAGACGAAGATCGTCGCGATACATCGTGATGTCGAGCGAGCCGACGAAGATGTCACGTTTCTCGACGGCGCTCATGCGGGCGGCCAGCCGAGCGGCAAGCGCGACGCCACGGGTCGGGATACCAAGCAGGACGACGTCCGTGCCGCCCTTGGTACGTTCGAGAATCTCATGGCTCATGCGAGTGATCGCACGACCGATGTCAGCGGCGTCAAAGACGTCGCGACCGCTTGCGGCCGAGAGCTTCGCCCCGGGATGTGCAGCCGTCATTACGGACCTCCTTCCCCGCCTCGCCGAACGGGTCTTTAAAGGATGTCGAGTCGCCTGAAAGAGTAGCAGCAGACGTGACCACGCACAGTATCGAACGCAGTGTCACTAGAAGCTTGACGGAGAGTGATCGAGGGCCTATCGTCACAGAGAGTAGCGAGCGCGGCATTGACTTCGAGACGTTATCGGTCACCACGTCCACTTAGGGCGTCTCTCGGAGTAGCCAATGGTGAGACCGGCGCCCGGACGTCGATTGTTTCTTGCTCGACGTCCTGCCAACCGGCGTTGCGCCCAGCTTCGTGAGGTGTGCCCACGTGAATGATTACGCCAAGGCGCTCGGCGCCCGGCTCCGCGCCATCCGCACCCAACAAGGGCTTTCCTTGCACGGTGTCGAAGAGAAGTCACAAGGTCGCTGGAAGGCTGTCGTAGTCGGCTCCTACGAGCGCGGCGATCGCGCGGTCACCGTGCAACGGCTCGCCGAGCTGGCCGACTTCTACAGCGTGCCAGTCAGCGAACTGTTGCCCGACGGAGCACCCAGTGGCGCCAGCGAGCCGCCGCCCAGGTTGGTCATCGATCTCGAACAACTGTCTGACCTGCCCCCGGAGAAGGCTCGCCCGCTCGCGCGTTACGCGGCCACCATCCAAAGTCAGCGCGGCGACTACAACGGCCGAGTGCTCTCGATCCGTCAAGACGACCTGCGTTCACTCGCGGTGATTTATGACGAGTCGCCGAGCCTGCTCACCGAAGAACTCATCTCGTGGGGCGTGCTCAATGCCGATGCCCGTCGCGCCATGGATTCGCTCTAACTGAATTAGATTGCCGGTATCCCGGTAAGGCGATCAGCCTCGCACGTCGCGAGCGATCAGATTGCCTTACCGGGATTGAGAATCCCGAGCGGATCAAAGCTGGCCTTTATCGTGTGGTGAATCTGGTGGCTGACGTCGCCAATCTCTTCACGTAGCCACGGCTGCTTGAGCAGGCCAATGCCGTGCTCCCCCGTGATCGTGCCGCCGAGTTCGAGCGCGGCGCGATAAACCGCTTCGGCGGCGAGCCGAGCACGCGGTGAATCGACCACGATGCTCGGATGCAGATTGCCGTCGCCCGCATGCCCAACCGTGGCGATTACCACCTCGTGTGTCCGCGCGATCTCCTCGATACGCGCGAGCATCTCGGCAAGCCGCGACCGGGGCACTCCGACGTCCTCGGTAAGTACCGGCCCGAGTTGCTCGATCGCCCAGTGGCTTGAGCGGCGGATATTGAGCAGTGCCGCCGCTTGGGCCGCATCGCTGGAGACCGTGGTCGAGGTGGCGCCAGCCTCGGCAAAGATTGTGGCAACCAATTCGGCTGGTTCATGCCCATGAACGCCGTCCAGCTGGGCGATCAGCATTGCTGCGGCACTTCGATCGAGGACGGCGATGCCATGACGGTCAGCTGGGCCCGCTTCCAGCTCGCCAGAGCCTGCGTAATCGTCGACGGCCCGGATCGTCGCGTTGTCGAGCAATTCGAGCAGGCTGGGAACGACACCGGCCCGCATCACCGCGTTCACGGCCGCACCAGCCGCCGGCAACGTCGCGAAAACGCCGACCACGGTGACCGGATCACCTACCGGCTTTGCTTGTAACTTCACTGTCGCCTGGGTAATGACGCCGAGGGTGCCCTCCGAACCGACGAAGAGCGCCGTCAGGTCATAACCCGCGACTCCCTTGACCGTGCGGTGTCCGGTGTTCAGCAACCGGCCGTCGGCGAGCACTACTTGCAAACCGAGTACCGATTCACGAGTAACGCCGTATTTCACACAGCGCAGACCACCCGCATTGGTGGCGATATTGCCGCCTAGGGTGGAAATATCGAAGCTCGCCGGATCGGGCGCGAACATCAACCCATCTCGAGCGGCCGCAATTTGCAGATCAGAATTTAAGACACCTGGCTGGACGACGGCCAACTGGTCATCGACATTGATCTCGATAATGCTGGTCATATCGCGTAGCGACAAGACGACGCAGCCGTCAGTCGCGACTGCGCCACCGGCCAAACCCGTACCGGCACCGCGCGGCACAATCGGCACCTGATGCCGGCTAGCCCAACGCAAGGTTGCCTGCACATCTGTGGTGTCACGGGCCCGCACCACGGCCATTGGCTGACCGGCATCAATCAGCCGTGCCGCGTCGCGTCGGTAGCCCTCGACATCCGCGGCGTCCGTCATCAACCGCCCTGGCGGCAAGGCGGCTCGCAACTCGTCGATCGCAGTAGTCGGCACATTGCCGAGCCTAACGGTGGCTCTCGATGACCGCCCCGCTCAGAGCGCGAGCGACGGCTTCTGTTCGAGCAGCGTGGCCAATATCCCGTTGATGAAAGCCGGCGACTCATCTGTCGACAAGTCGCGCGCGAGGCCGACGGCTTCACTCAGCACGACAGCGTCTGGCACGTCATCTTGCCAGAACAACTCGAAAGCGGCGATCCGCAAGACATTGCGGTCAACGACAGGCATCCGGTCGAGCGTCCACTCGACGGCATAACGCTCGATCAGCTCGTCGATGCGGGGCAGATGAGCGACGACACCCTGAACCAGCGTCACGGTGTATTCAGGCACCGGCGGTTCTGCTTGGAGTAGCCGTTGGGCCAATGTCTTGGCGGCATCAACGCCGCGCAGGTCGCTCTCGAACAATACGTCGAGAGCACGTTTTCGGGCCTTGCCACGGGCACTCATCGGTGGCTAACCACATTCGCTGGCACGGATTAGTTGTTGATCCGGCCGAGGTAATCACCGTTGCGGGTGTCGACCTTGACCTTCTCGCCGGTGGTGATGAACAGCGGCACATTGACCTGGGCACCCGTTTCCAGGGTGGCCGGCTTGGTGCCACCGGTCGAGCGATCACCCTGCAGACCAGGCTCGGTATAAGAGATCACCAGCTCAACAGACGCCGGAAGTTCGACGTACAAAGGGTTTTCTTCATGCAAGGCAACGGTGACCTCGGTATTTTCGAGCATAAAGTTCGCCGCGTCACCAACGATCAGCTCCGACACGTGCAACTGCTCGTAGGTCTCGGAATCCATGAAGACGAAATCGGTGGCTTCTTTGTAGAGGTACTGCATGGTGCGACGATCGACCGAGGCAGTGTCGACCTTCAGGCCGGCGTTGAAAGTCTTGTCGACGACTTTGCCGGTGAGCACATGCTTGAGCTTGGTGCGCACGAACGCAGGGCCCTTGCCAGGCTTCACATGCTGGAACTCGACGACATTCCACAACTGACCATCGAGGTCGAGTGTCATGCCATTCTTAAGGTCGTTCGTGCTTGCCACGGACGCGGACTCCTTGATCGTCGAGTCGAGCTCACCACCGGTAAGCGCATCAGTCTACTGCCGTGCGCCCAGTGCCTCGAATCCGTTGAGATCGGAGGCTGTCCGTCGTCCGGGATGAGCTACAGATCAGGCAGCCGCAAGGTCGGCGATGGCCCGCAACGCCAAGCGGTAGGAGTCGATGCCGAAGCCGGCGATAGTGCCGGTCGCCACGCCCGCAACTACCGAGTTGTGGCGGAAATCTTCACGTGTCGCGGGGTTGGTCAGGTGCACTTCGATCAACGGCGCGGTCCGCTGCGCGATCGCGTCGCGCAACGCGTACGAGTAGTGCGTGAACGCGGCCGGATTCAGCACCACGGGCAACCGTTCGTCGGCGGCCTGATGCAACCAGCCGACCAGCTCGGCCTCCGAATCGGTCTGCCGGACGTCGACCTCAAGCCCGAGCTCGGTGCCGGTAGCCAAGCAGGCAGCGACCAGATCATCGAAGGATTGGGCACCATAAACATCAGGCTCGCGTGACCCCAGCCTCGATAAGTTCGGCCCGTTCAGCACTAAAACGCGAGTCATTTGGCTACCTGCGCATAAGCCGCCGCAAGCAAGTCCGGCGAAGGATCAGCCAGAATTCGCGCCTGCGCAAGCTTTTCCAGGACGACGAATCGCAAGGTGCTTCCCCTCGTCTTCTTGTCGACGTTCATTGCCGAACGCAACGCGGGCCACGCGTCGCCATCGTAATGTGTCGGCAGACCAAGCGATTCGAGAATCAACCGATGCCGACCAGCTGTCTCGACGTCGAGAATCTCGGCTTCGAGAGATAACGCAGCGGCGAACACCATGCCGACGGCGACGGCGTCGCCATGTCGCCACCGATAATTCTCCAGCTTCTCGATGGCATGCGCCAACGTGTGACCGTAATTGAGCAACTCGCGACCGAGACCACTCTTACCCACGGCCGCTCGCTCCCGCAGGTCAGCACCGACCACGTCGGCTTTTACCGCGATCGCCCGCCAGATCAACTCGGCGGTGTGCGCGCCGGCCGGAGTTGTCGCGCCGGCAGGGTCGGCCTCGACCAGGTCGAGGATCACCGGGTCGGCAATGAAGCCGGCTTTGACGATCTCGGCAAGGCCGGCAACGTAATCAGCGCGAGGCACACTCGTCAGCACCGACAAATCACAGAGCACCGCAGTCGGCGGGTAGAAAGCACCGACCAAATTCTTGCCGGCCGCGATATTGATACCTGTCTTGCCGCCGACGGCAGCATCGACCATGCCAAGCAGCGTGGTCGGCACCTGGATCACTCGCACTCCGCGAAGCCAGGTCGCCGCGACGAAACCAGCCAAGTCAGTGGTAGCCCCACCACCGACGCCCACCACGACATCGCCGCGAGTAAAGGCGCGCTCGCCCAGAAAATCCCAGGCTCTGATCGCGACGCGAGCGGTCTTGGCCGATTCGGCGTCTGGTAAAGCGAATAAGTGCGGCTCGATTCCGGCCGGTAACGACGACGCGAGCTTCTCCGCGATCTCGGTCACTGATGGCTGATGCACGATGGCGACCTTGCGTACGCCGGCACCAAGGTGGGCAGCCAGTTCATTCAGGACGTCGTCGCCAATGACTACCTCGTAAGGATTCTCACCAGCAACCGTGATGCGTTTGGTCGAAACACCAGTCATACCAAGGCCTCGGCAATTTCTCGGGCAACCGCATCGGGAGTTTTCGCGTCGGTCGCGACGACCAGAGTGGCAACTTCTTCATACAGCGGACGACGAGCATCCATCAACGCGTTCAACTGCGCGCGGGGGCTGCCAAGCAGCAATGGGCGATCGCGATTGAAACCGACGCGCTTCGCGGCGTTCGCTAAGCCGACGTCGAGAAAGGCGACCTTGTGCTGACGCAAAAGTGTTCGGGTCTGCTCATCGAGGATCGCTCCCCCGCCGAGTGCCAGCACGCCGTCATGCTCGTCGAGCGCGGCCCGAACTGCGGTCTTTTCCAGCGCCCTAAAGTGTTCTTCACCGAATTCGAAGAAAATATCGGCCACCCGCCGGTTGGCAACCTTCTCAACATCGGCATCGGTGTCTCGAAAACCCACGCCCAACGCCCCGGCCAATAACCGGCCTACCGTGCTCTTACCCGCACCCGGCGGGCCGACCAAGACCAGCCGCGGTGACATCAGCGGATGACCAGCGAATCGAGATATCCCCGCACGTTGCGACGCACTTCGTCGACCGAGTCGCCGCCGAATTTCTCGACTACCGCGTCGGCAATGACCAGCGCGACCATCGCTTCGGCCACCACGCCCGCGGCCGGCACCGCGCAGACATCGCTGCGCTGGTTGATGGCCTTGGCCGCTTCACCGGTGGCGACGTCGATGGTGTCGAGCGCGCGCGGCACCGTCGAAATCGGCTTCATCGCGGCACGCACCCGCAACACCTCACCGGTCGACATGCCGCCTTCAGTGCCACCCGCCCGGCCAGTACGACGTCGGACGCCCGAGTCGAGCCGCTCGATCTCGTCGTGGGCTTGCGAACCACGACGTCGGGCCGACTCGAAACCGTCACCGACTTCGACGCCCTTGATGGCCTGAATTCCCATCAGGGCCGCAGCCAGCCTCGAATCGAGTCGACGATCCCAGTGCACATGACTACCCAGCCCCGGCGGCAACCCGTGCACGATGACCTCGACGACTCCGCCAAGGGTGTCGCCGTCTTTCTTCGCCGCGTCGATCTCGGCCACCATCTCGGCACTGGTCGCTTCGTCGAAACAACGCACCGGATCGGCGTCAATCCGTTCGAGATCGCGCGGACCGGGCAATGTGCCATCAGGCACCGCCACCGTGCCGATCGAAACGACGTGGCTGAGTACTTCGGCGTCCAGCGTCTGCCGCAAGAACCCACGGGCTACCTGCCCAAGCGCGACCCGGGCAGCGGTTTCGCGCGCACTCGAGCGTTCGAGGATGGGCCGGGCGTCGGTGAAGCCGTACTTCTGCATGCCGACGAGGTCGGCGTGGCCTGGTCGTGGCCTGGTCAGCGGTGCGTTGCGAGCAAGCTCAGCGAGTTCGTCGTCGGAAACGGGGTCGGCCGACATGACCTTCTCCCATTTCGGCCACTCACTATTGCCGACCCGAATGGCAACCGGCCCACCCATGCTCGAACCATGCCGGACGCCGCCGAGGAACTCGACCTCGTCACGTTCGAACGACATCCGGGCACCGCGCCCGTAGCCCGCTCGTCTACGCGCGAGCGCATCGGCAATCTCGGCGCTGCTGGTAAGCACGCCAGCGGGTAGCCCCTCAAGGACGGCGACGAGTGCGGGGCCATGCGACTCGCCAGCGGTCAACCACCGCAGCATGGTCGCGAGTCTCCCACGACCGCGTGCCCCCGCGCACAAACGGGGCGTACATCTGACATAGGAATGGCCCACCCGATGTCCTCAGGCGGGCCATTCGAAAAGCGGTAGGTCGGGCTGCTCAGCCCTTAGCTAGTGAAGTGCGACGACTGGCCGACAGTCAGCTGAATGAACTGGTCGCCGTATTCGAAAGAGGCACCGTCATTCATCGGATCAGTCGCGCCCGTGTTCGACAGGATCGACACCAGCTTGAAGTACTGCGCGAAAACCTGGCCGTTCTTCGGCTGGTAAGCCTTGCCGTCCACCGTGACCGAAACCGTGTTGGCCGCGTAGTTGACCGACGTCAGCACCAGCGTTTCGTCGACATTGGACGGGAGTGGCGTCGAGCTCGGCTTGGGAGTCGCCGACGGCGTGGCCGAAGGCGCGACGGTGGGGGCACCTGCCGGCGGGCTCGTCGGTGCCACCGGGGCGCCAACGAACGGACTGAACGGGTCACGCTGGTAGAGCACCGGCTTGACGCCTGAGTCCGTTACTGCCGATGTAGCCGACGCCGATGGGCTCGGCGCGACCGGCTGGACACTTTGGTGCGGTGGCACGATGGCAACCGTGGTGTTATTCGACGAGCCACCAGCGAAGAAAAGAAAGTAGCCGCTCGCCGCGATCGCGATAACCGCCGCGCTGCCTCCCAGCAATGCCAGTCGCTTCTTGCGCGCCGCTTCGTCGGCCAGGCCGGAACTCGACTCCGGCAACAACGGTGTGGATTCGCTCATTGCTGGCTCCTAGTTGGTCACGGTCGACGGGCTCGCGGACGCCACCGGAACGGCGCCGAGCGCACCCGGCGCCGTCTCGAAGATGTTGAGCGTGAGGGTGGCGTTAAGCGACTGCCATGCCGCACCGCCCGAAGCAGCCGAGCCCGCCGCACCCGGCCTAGCACCAGGCGCGAGTGTGATCGAGCTCACCAGGGTGGTCCGGCCGAAGCCTTCGACGTCGGCGATGAACTGCTGCACCTGCGCGTAACTGCCATAGACCGAAACCGCGACAGCGATCAGCTGCAAAGGTGGGGCTGCCGCACCTGCTGGCGCGGCGGTAACGGCGCCAGCTATCGGCGTTGCGGCAGCTGCGGGGGCAGCGGCTGCCGCCGCCTGTGCTAACGCAACCGCCGCCGGTGCGGTCGGGGAAATCGAGTTGAGGTCGACACCGACGGACGCCGCAGTGGCTACCAACGTACGGACGTAAGCCGGCAGGCTAGGCGTGTCTGGCAATTTCTGCTGGATGGCCTGAACCTTTTTGCCCTCAGCCACCGCGTCACCCTTTTGCGCATTCAGCCGCTGAACGGTACCGCTCAAGACGGCGTTCTGCTGCACCTGCGCGGCAACACTGGCCCGCAAGCTCGATGCGTGCGATTTCTGCGGCGCTACCGCGAGAAACCAGCCGGCGGCGAAGACCACGACCACCGCGAGCGCGGTGAGAGCGGACCAACGCTGGATGCGTGTCATGTTCAGCAACTCCCTGGCTGGGCACAACGCTGTGAAAGCGCGGCGGACGTGAGGTCAACAGTGGCCGCAAACTGGACCACACCAGTGCTGCCGATAAAGGACTGCGTTGACTGAGAGAAGGAAGGATCAGTGAAGCCTTTCTCCGTCGCGGCGGCATCGAGCCAGGCGGCGACGTCGTCATGCGTCAAACCCTTGCCACTGAAGGTAATCTGCCCGACGGTGGGTGGCGCCGCAGTCGCGTTCGCCAGGGTGCCAGGCCCAGTAGTCTCGGTCAGCTGAATGCTGGTGAACCACACGTGAGTCGGCACGATCCTGCTGAGGTCAGCCAGGTAGTGCGACCACTGAATCTCCGTGCCCATCGCTTGAGAGAGCGCCGCATTCGCGACGTCTTCATTAGACTTGGCAGCCGTCACGTAGGCGAGCTTTGCCTGTTGTGCCTGCAACGCGGTCTGTTGTACCTGCGCGGCAGCAAGGTGTGATTTCGCGTCGCTGACACTCGAACTGCCCTGAATGTAGAGCAAGCCCACAGCTGCTATCGCGACCACCACAACGAGTGCGAGGCCGGCTTGAATCCGCTGCATCTGCTTGTGTTCCGCGATTTCCGGCGGCAGCAGGTTGACCTGCGGCAAGACGACGAGCCGAGTCGCGGTCTGGGTTGCGGTATTCACGAGGCGACTCCCATAGCCAAGCCCACCGGCACTGCGACGAAGGGTTCGATATATCTCAACTGCTCGGTCGAGAGCTTGGTATCGCCGAGCTTCAGCTGTGCTAGCGGATTTGCCCGCTCGACTGGAAGACGAGTTGCGGCGGCCAATCGGGGCAGCAAGCTTTCCAACCGCGAGGCACCACCCGATAGCACGATCCGGCTGATGGGCACTGCCGACGGCGAGGCCAGGTAATAGTCAAGCGAGCCACGGATCTCTTCGACCAATGAGGCGGAACCCGCATCGATAATCCGGCTGGCCGGGCTCCCGTCGTATTCACCAGGTGAGCTCGGCGCGCCAATCTGCTGCTTGAGTGCTTCGGCCTGCTCCAGCGGTACGCCCATGCGCTCGGCGATCGCGCCGGTGAGGTCTGCGCCACCCATCAGCATGACGCGGACGAAACGTGGTACGCCGCCTTGGTGGACGGCGATATTGGTAACCCGGGCACCGACGTCGATCAATGCCTCCGCGTGCACATCGAGGCCAAGCTGATCGGTGTTACATAGGGCGCGGATGACCGCGAATGACGTGAGGTCAACCATGACCGGCTTGAGCCCGGCGCGCTGAACAGCGTCAAGCGATGACGACACCATCTCGCGGCCAGCGGCAACGAGCAGCACCCGCAGCATGCGGCCGCCGGACTCGTTGGTGAACTCTTCGAGTGGGTGGAAATCCATAATGGCCTGGTCTACCGGCATCGGAATGAAATCCTGCACCTGGAAGCTCAGAGCCTTGCGCAGCTCAGCGGTCTCCATCCACGGGAGGTCGACTTGCCTGACTACGACTTTCTGGTTGGCAACGCCGAGAACGACCCGCCTGCTGGAAAACTGGGCTTGGGTCCACAGTTCTTTGATCGCGCTCGCGACGGCTTCGCGGTCGATGACCTCGCCATCACTGACAGCGCCGACAGGCAACGCTACCTGGCCGAAACGCTCCAAGGTCGCGCCACTGCGTCCGATCGACAGCTGCGCGGCACGCACCGCGGATGTCCCGATATCGAGACCCACGGAGGTTTTTCCCGCCACGACGCCCTACCCCTCACACGGCGACCCATATCTGAGCCGCGGTTTGACCGAGTCAATCTCGATCCTTGTCAGAAGACGGCATCGGTAGGAGCGCGGCCTGGCTTGAGCAAACGCTGCCGACGATTCGCCCTCTCGGCTCAACCGCGGCTGACGGAAATGTAGGCGTGCGCGATCTGCTGGCCATAGATCACAGCAACCAACGCACCCGCAAGCATGAAGGGGCCAAAGGGAATAGCGGATTTGCGGCCGACTTTTCGCGCGGCCATCAGCGCGCCGCCTACAACACCACCGAAGAGGAACCCGAGGAATGCTCCGACGATGAATGGCCCCCACCCGATGAAACCCAGGTAGAGCCCAAGGATTCCGGCGAGTTTGACGTCGCCGAAACCCATTCCTTTCGGGTAGATCAGCACAAGCAGAAAGTAGCCGGCATAGAGCGCCGCCATGCCGATGAGGCCTCGAATGAGATTACCCGGGTGGTGCTCGGCGAACGCCGCGCCGCCAAGCAACACAATGCCAACCCCATAGGAGGGCAAGGTCAAGGCATCGGGCAATCGGTGCACGTCAAAATCGATAAGCGCGAGAGCAAGACCGACTGCGGCGAGATAGCAGAACGCCGGCAATTCCCAAACAGCGCCGAAATGCCAAGCGAACAGCGTGAACAATAACGCGCTCGCCAACTCAACCGCCGGATAGCGGATACTTACCGGCTCTTTGCAATCGCGGCACCGGCCACCCAACAGCAGCCAGCTCACCACCGGCACGTTGTCACGGGGCCTGATTCGCGCGTGACAACGCGGGCAGCTGGACGGCGGCCGCGCCAGCGATTCACCACGCGGCAGCCGCCAAATGACCACGTTGAGAAAAGAGCCGATGAGCAGGCCTATAAAAGCGCAGCCAAGGATCAGAAAGACCACGAAGACACGCTAACGCAACCGCGCGGAAGTTACCACGATCAGAGGTTCGGAGGCTCGAACGTGTTGCTGAGGCCTGCAACGGGAGTAACCGCAGGGGAATTCCATTTTTGACTGGCCGACCCATTGCATGTCGCCACCGATGCATACCCCCAAGGCGCGAGCCTCGTGTCATTTGCCTGGTTAGCTGGAAAGGTGGCCGTGGTCGGTTCGGTAAGCGTAAGGCAGAGACCCGCGGAGTCTTTGATCTCATAGCTGGAGTTGTATCCACTGGGGTCAACCAGCGTGTTGGTCCATTTTTGCGCCGCATTCGTTCCAGTCGTATCACACAATTGATCATCAACCAACATCGGCGAACCCGCCGGCTCTGTATCAATCGTCCCTACTGTCAGACAATAATTAGTTTTCACTCCACTGACTGTTTGAGTTGCTTCCCATTGGCCGGGTGCCGTAGACGGTGGAGAGGTGAAATTCCAGTATTGGTTCCAGAGAGTCCCCGTACTATCAGCCGGCGTCGGACTTTGCTTGCAGGGGTAGCCGATCAACCATTCTTGCCCAGTCACCGGAGGAGTTGGAGCCGGATTAGGGAGCGGAGAGGCCAAATACGCGCTCGGGGCCAACGGCCTCGTGTTCGTCAAGTCCAAACAATCGGTTGGATACTGGTAGTTGACAATGGGAGTGGGAACGGTCGGAACCGATGTTAAGTCGTTAGGTTTAGCGGCTCCCGCGCCGACCAACGAGTTCGGCTGCCAACTAGATCCTTCCGAAGAACTAGTGCAGGACAACGACGCCGTGAGAGCCGGCGGTGCGCTAGCGTTGAATGGACTCGGGACCGCGAATGCTAAACAACTACCACTCACCAGAGCAATTGTCCTAGGAGACCCTGCGGTTGAGTCTGCTGCGCCGCCGAACTCACGGCCACCGTTATAGCTCCACATCTGGTCAGCTTGCGTAGTCGAAAGGTCGTTCATATTGATTGTCGCGCATGGGCGCAATGTGGCAGCGTTTGGTGACGAACCCGTCGCCGGAAGATCGGCCTGAATGCAGAGCAGCGGACTGCCGGTACCGGTACCGGGTATCTGGAGTTGCAGTTGCTGATTGTAGGTGAACAACTGCCCACGGTTAGCAGGAACGGCCGTCTGGCACGTATCTACCACGACCGCATTACCAGCCACAACCGTCACAACGCCCCTCGCCGTCGTACCGCCATCGATGCACAAGTTGGGGTTGGTGGTGCCCGTTGCATAGAAGGTAGGAATGAGCCCACCAAGGATCACACCGTTCGTAACGTTGAACTGATAGACAGTCCGCAGCACCCGATTACCACTACTTGCCGCACTGCTCACGATGCCATTGGCAGTGCCTGTCGCCGACACTACGGCGAAGGCCGGCAGCGACGAAGGATTCGATCCAGTGCAGGAGATCTGGTTGCTCGTGTTCGCGAGCCAGGCGGCACCACCGTCGCCAGACAGGTGCTCGCGAGGGTCGTTTGCCGCACTATAGTACGTGACGACAACGGTGTACCCAAGATTGCCGGCAGCGCCTTGATTGACGGCGCCCTGAAACTTATAGCCGGTCTGTGGAGTAACACCAGAAACATACGTACTGGCGCACGGCAATATCGCTAAATCGCCACTGCCGACTATTCCACCAAGCGGCACATCAGCGGAGGTATAGGTTGCGGCACGCAGCTGATCAAGTGCCGCGTCTATTCCGGCTTGGGCTGCCTCGACCGTTCTGGTGGTCTTGTTCTCCAGCTGGGTCGGCTTAGCCTGCCCAATAGTGACGGCTGCGACACTCAAACTCACCGCCGTCAGTACCATGATCACGAAGAGGGCCATCAGCATGGCCACACCACTGTCGTCTGTAGTGGACCGCGCGTACACGTGCCTAAGTCTGGGCATTATGAATTCCCGTTCTGAGTACACACTGACGTGCTGGGGACGGCTGCACTGGAGGAATTCAGAGCAACCACCGTCGCCTGCGTGACAGCGACAGCCTTGGGGGATTTACCCTGCTGATTGTCGAGAGTGAACGTGACTTCCTGGTGCAGCGTCACAGGAGGAGGCGACGATGACGCGGACGGAGACGCTGATGGAGCTGCGATGGCCGCAGGCAGCGCAAAAGGATCGCTTGTATTGGTAATACCGGTGTCGACCGTGGACCAACTTGTTGCCGTGCCAGCGCCGTACCAACTGCGCTGTTGCAACTGGCCCTGCTGTAACTGGCCAGTAGTGGTGACCAAACGCCACTGGCGGCAAATTGGGTTGCCCTGGTCATCGAGACCCTCGAACCCCAAAACCCAGTTCTGTGTAGCACCTGACGCGACAGCTACGGGCGCATCAATGGCGTTAGCGCTGCGTAATTGACGCTCGAACGTTTCAAAGGCTTGTTGGTTCTGTTTAGCCGCGCCGGCAATGTCGTTAGTCTTCCCTAAGTCCTTGTACATGCCTGTGATCACACTACCGATCACAGCCAGCAGAACGACGAAGATCGTCATCGCTACCAATAACTCCGGCAACGTATACCCCGCGTCCCGTGACTCCATCTTCCGGCGGCTCAGATATAGATATCTAGTCACCACCATCACCCAGCCGGAGCGAAAGTTGGATCAACATTGGGGTCACGAAGAGTGCTGAGTACGTAGTTACAACCGAGGCTAGTCGGGCAACCATGACCCTTTGCCGGTGTCCAAGAAACATCGACGATCACCCGATACATCGGGATGCTTTCCGTACCGGCGCCACTGGTTGTCGTACACGTTGCGGTAGAGCTACCAGTACCGGATGGTAGGTAGCAGGCACCGATGTACGTGGCGACGTTATATGTCGTGGGGCCATTCGGAACTGACGTAGCCAACGGCACCGGGGTCGAAGTGGGACAATCGGCGCTACTTGAAATTGTAGCCTGAGTCGTATTGTTCAGATCTACTACTGCGGGAGTCGGAGCCGGCCCTATAACAGTCGAACGGCCACAAAGTAAATCCGCCGGGTTAACGTTCCGCCACTGCTCCATCGCTTGTTCTCCGATAGAGGCCGCTGCCTGCCGCTGCTGGTTAACTGAGCTAGTCTGCATTGAGCGCAGGAAGAATGCGAGCGATGACGTCATGACGATAAGGACGATAGTCAACGCGACAACGACCTCGATGAGGGAGAACCCATCGTCCATTGCCACACTACGGGCCCTGTCACGCAGGCGCCACACTATTCCCACCTCCGGATCGATCGAGCGTCACTTCGTTGTCGGCATGCCCATGGCCCAGCTTGAGGCGCAACCCGAGTTCAACGGAATGCGATATCCAAACTACGAGCACGATTGACCGATTGGGAGTAGCCCACCTCCGGCACTGTTCCAATACAGCGCCGTAGGATCCCGAGGATCGCTAGCCGTGAGGCAATAGCTTGTTGCGGATGCGGAGACGACCGCGATCGCATCCTGAGCACTGATCCGGTAGTCAATTCCGTAAGCAGCTTGAATCTGGCTAATCGAAGCAGGGTACGCCGCATAGTCCGCGTCGTACGTCTCCATCAGCGTCGCGACTGTTCTCAGGTCGCTACGCATTGCAGACTCGACAGCTTTGTCACGTTGCCGCAGGTAGACCGGGATCGCGATCGCCGCGAGTACTCCAATGATGATGAGCACCACCAACAACTCAACTAATGTAAATCCCTCGTCGCGATATATCTCCAGCATCATCGCCCAATTTACACTAGAAAAGGAAGCGGCGGCGGGAACCCTCCTCCGGGCCCTCGCCGCCGCACATCTTCTAGTAAGTGCCCGTGCAGTTAGCGGCACCAGTTATGGCCTGCAGTCCGCCCTGACTCGAGATGTACACCCAGTTGCGGGTGGACTTCGTGTTGGTCGCCAGAATGCAGTAAGCAATTCCCGCAGCGTCAGGCGTTACCGTCAACGTGTTGCCAGTACTCAGATAGACCGTGTCAGCGCCGATGACCATCGAGCCAGTCGTGGCAGCAATGCTGGCTGGATATGACTGGTAGTCGGTGTAGTAGGTCTCCATCTCGGTGGCGACACTGTTGAGGTCACTCTTCAGCGAAGCGTCGACCGCCTTCTTCCGTTGGTTCAGGAAGACTGGGATCGCGATCGCGGCCAAGATACCAATGATGATCATCACGACGAGGAGTTCGATGAGGGTGAAGCCCTCTTCTTTGTCCTCGATCGCCTTACGGATGCGAGCGAGCATCTGCTGTTCCTTCCGGACGAATATGGTGAGCCGCATAGCGTTTCCCCCGCATGCGGCTCTCATATTGAGTGCCGGTCGGGCAGCCGGGCTGACTCAAACTTTGAGTCCCGTGGCTTTGCGACCCCGCCTCACGGCGGGTGTGCCTTTGTCGTCGACGGCTCGATGACATGTCTTTAATCGGAATGGTGGTGTGCCTACTTAAGTACCTTCAGTAGGCCGTCCGGGTAATATTCATTGCCGAGCGGAGTAACAGGTAATGACAAACCACATCACTATCGACCCCGACGGGCGATTAACGCGAGAAAGAAACGATCAGCTAATCAAGGTGAAGATCTTAAAGATCGGCATATAGAGCGCGATAATCATCGAGCCGATGACACCGCCAAGAAAAGCGATCATTAGCGGCTCGATCAAAGCGGTCAACGACTCCGTCGTCGATTCGACTTCTTGGTCGTAGAACTCCGAGATTTTGTGCAACATCGTGTCCAACGCACCAGTCTCTTCGCCGACCGTCATCATTTGCACGACCATCGCCGGAATCACCGGATGATTCGATAACGGCGCGGTAAGCGCCTCACCATTGCGCACACTGTCTTGCACATCGCGGACAACTCGACCCAACACCACATTGCCGGTGGTGTCAGCGACGATGTCGAGGCTCTGCAGAATAGGCACGCCCGAATGCATCATGGTGCCGAGGTTTCTGGTGAACCTGCTAAGCGCGATCTTCTGAAAGAGCTGGCCGAATACCGGCGCCTTGAGCTTGAGCGGATCAATGACGTTGCGCACCTGTATGGTGTGCTTGTACTTGCCCCAGAGCACCAAGCCAACGATCACCAGCACGACAACCACCGGCCCGATGAGTCGAAGCTGCTTCGATATGTCGACCAAAATCCTCGTTGGTAACGGAAGCGTGCCGCCGAGCGAACTGAACAGTTTCGCGAAAATCGGTACGATGAAGATCAACATACCAATCACCGCGACGACAGAAATGCACAACACCACAACCGGATATGTCATGGCCGATTTTACCTTGCCGCGTAGCTTGACTTCTGACTCGAAGTTCACCGCAATCTGCGACATCACCGAGTCGAGAAACCCGCCAACCTCACCGGCCCTGGCCATATTGATCATGATAGCCGGGAATATTCGTGGATACTTGGCCAACGCAGCCGACAACGACGACCCTGTTTCCACCTCGTTACGAACGAGGGCGAGAACCCGGGCCAACTCTTTGTTCTCCGTCTGATCAGCAAGAATTGACAGTGCTCGCAGCAGCGAAAGACCTGAGTTAATCATCGTGGCGAACTGGCGAGCCATAATGGAGAGATCCTTGAGCTTCACCTTCGGCCCAAAGCCCGGGATAGTGATTTCCTTCTTCAGCCCGACATTCGCCTGCGTGATGCTCACCGGCGCGTAACCCATCGACTTCAGTCGTTGTACGACCGCCGTCTGATTCTCCGCGCTGATCGTGCCGTTGACGAGCTTGCCCGCACGGTCACGAACGGAGTACTGAAATGTGGCGGTCATCGCGTGATCTCCGTCATCCTCGGCCGACTAGCCGATTGAAATCTTCGACAGTGCTGCATTTCTCGATCGCATTCTCATAGGTAATGCGGCCGGCCTTCACTAGCTCGGCAAGGTGCTGGTCCATTGTGTGCATCCCGTGCTTGGCGCCCGCCTGTAGCGCCGAGTAGATCTGGTGCGTCTTGCCTTCGCGGATCAGGTTGCGAATAGCGGGTGTCGCGACGAGAACCTCAGTCGCGACGGCACGGCCTCGGCCGTCTGCCGTCTTACACAACGTCTGACTGACAACTCCCTGCAAAGCACCCGCGAGCTGCGCGCGCACCTGTTGCTGCTGATGCGGCGGAAACACATCGATAACGCGGTCGATCGTTTGCGCGGCGTCTTGGGTGTGCAAGGTCGCGAAGACCAAGTGCCCGGTCTCGGCAGCGGTCAGTGCTACCGAGATCGTTTCGAGGTCGCGCATCTCACCGACCATGATGATGTCGGGGTCTTGCCGCAGCACATGCTTCAACGCGTTGGTAAATGAGTGAGTATCTTCACCGATCTCGCGCTGGTTAATGATGCATGACTTGTGCTGATGCAAAAACTCGATCGGGTCTTCAACCGTCATGATGTGATCGCGGCGCTGCCGGTTGGCGAGGTCGATGATACCGGCGAGTGTCGTCGATTTACCCGAACCTGTCGGGCCAGTGACGAGCACGAAACCCCGTGGCAGCATGGCAAAGTTCGAAACCGCCGGTGGCACACCGAGATCTTCCAGTGCCTTGATCTCGTATGGAATGAGCCGGAAAGCCGCGCCGAGTGACTCACGCTGGCGGTAAAGGTTGACGCGGAATCGCGCATGCCCGGGCAGTGCATAAGCGAAGTCGAGCTCAAGCTCTGCTTCAAATTTCTCCCGCTGCCGCTGGGTGAGAATCGCGTACATCAACGTCTGGATCACCGGCGGCGTCAGTACTGGCGCGCCTTCGACCGGAAATAGGCTGCCGTGCAATCGAATCATCGGCGGTGAGCCGGTAGTCATATGCAGGTCAGACGCACCTTGCTCGAGCACATGCACCAACAAGTCGGCCAGATCAATACCGTGAACCCGGCTGGTGACCTCCGTCGTTGGGCGCGTGTAGTCCACCTCAGCACTGTGCTCGCTGAGTATGGCTGTCAGCGGTACATGCTCTTCGGTCGATGCGAACGGCTCAGCAAGTACCGGAACCGGTGCCAGAGAAGGCGCTACCGGCGCCGGAGACGCTGGCGGCTCGAGAAGATCGTCGTAAGAATGCTGCGCGGGCATCGAATCCAGCGACGCATACGACACCGAGCTCAATGGCCCCAAACCGATGGGCTCCAACGCGATAGGCGCCGGCGCGAATGATTCGGAGATCGTCGACGGCAATGGCTCATAAGCCATCGTGGGCAACGGCTCCACGGCCGGAATCAACCCGTACCCATCAGCCGACGACGGCGACCACGAGGTCGACTGCTCATCCGCAGCTGCCGCGATCGGCGCCGATTCAGGCGCCGAGTACGTTCCCTTATCCGGATCTGGATCCGAATAGAAGCCAACACTGTCCACCGAGGAACCCCTTTCGGCCTGCCCACGCGGGCAAGGACCCACGGTGTGGCATCGGTCGATGGATCGATCCCCTTGAGCCACCTGGGTCAACGACCCGACGATCTCGGCTCAACTCACACCACGACGCGGAAGATTTCCTCAAGCGAGGTGACGCCGGCCGCGACCTTCTCCAAGCCGTCTTGGCGAAGGGTGTGCATCCCCTCCGCGATGGCGGCCCGCGAAATCGTCTCGGACGAGGCCCGTTCCACTGCCAACCGCTCGACGGTCTCCGAGACGGTCATCACCTCGTGCAACGCAACTCGGCCCTTGTATCCGGTCTTCGAGCACGTCGAACAGCCCACCGGACGATACAGCCTCGGCAGCGGCTGGTCTGGTGTCCAAGGGAATCTTGCTTGCACGAGAGATTCGGCCGTCGGTGAATATTCTTCTTTGCATTTCGAGCATAATCGTCGGGCAAGCCGCTGCGCGAGCACGCAGTCGATCGCCGTCCCCACCAGGAAAGGTTCGATGCCCATCTCAATAAGCCGAGTGATCGCCGAGGGCGCGTTGTTGGTGTGCAGGGTCGACAGCACCAGGTGACCGGTCAGGGCTGCTTCGATCGCTATCTGCGCCGTCTCATGGTCACGAATCTCACCGATCAGCACGATGTCTGGGTCTGAACGCAGAATAGATCGCAACGCGGACGCGAACGTCAGCCCGGCCTTCGCGTTGGTCTGCACCTGGTTAATACCAGGAATCCGGTACTCCACCGGGTCTTCGACGGTAATGACGTTCTTGTCGGAGGTCGATACGATGTTTAAGGTGGCATACAGCGTGGTCGACTTACCCGAGCCAGTCGGGCCAGTCACCAGCATCATGCCGTACGGCTTGGTGAAACTTTCAGAAAACTTCTCGTAGTTGTGGTTGGAAAAGCCAAGATCTGACAACTTCAACAGCGCGGTTGAGTTGTCGAGAATTCGCATGACGATTTTCTCGCCCCACACCGTAGGCAGCGAGGCCACCCGCAGGTCAATCTTCTTACCGGTGATATTGACCGACAGCCGACCGTCTTGCGGAATGCGTCGCTCCGCGATGTTCATTTCGGCCATGATCTTCAACCGACTAATGACACCGGCCTGAATGCTCTTCGGCGACTTCATCACCTCATGCAGAACACCATCGATGCGAAACCGTACGCGCAGGTCACGCTCGGTCGGCTCGATGTGAATATCCGATGCCCTGTCCTGTACGGCTTGGGTGATCAACAGGTTGACGAACTTGACGATCGGCGCGTCTTCGACGACCTCTTTGACATTTGCCAGTTCGGCGTCGGCATCATCAGTGTTGATCGACATGCTGAGATCGTCGAGCTCGTTGTCGGCCCGATGAAAACGATCGATCGCCGCGAGAACATCAGCGCGAGTAGCCACCGCCGGTTTAACGTCCATGCCGGTAATCGAGCGGATGTCGTCAATCGCGAAGACGTTGGCCGGGTCTGCCATCGCGACAAGAAGCTTGCCGTCTTCATAGCCCACCGGCAGCGCGGTGTAACGACGACAGACCGAATCGGGCACCCGCGAAATCGCCGAACCGTCGACCGAATACTCGGTGAGATCGACGAAACGAAGCCCGATCTGGGTGGCAAGCGCGGCTACTAGTTGGCCTTCAGAAAGCACACCTTGTTCGACCAGCACCCGCCCGAGACTGCGACCGTTGAGTCGGTGTTCTTCATAGGCGGTCATGAGCTGATCCTGGTTAACCAGGCCGCCCTCGATAAGGATGTCCCCGAGCTGCTTCACGGGTGTTTTACCCCGACAGGTGTGGCGCTGGTGGAATGGACGGTCGAAGCGAGCGGTGGAATCCGTACCACCAGAGCGATCCCACCCTTATGCCCGGCGATAGCGCCTGTCGCGACGGCGATGCCGAGCACAGCGGTGGCCGCGATACCAGCGACGGTCGGCCGGACACGCGGTAAGGCCAGCGTCGGCACCCGACGCACGGTCGCCGGAGCGACGGCCAGCCCCGCGACGATGGCAGCGGTAGCGAATAACGCCGGGTAAGACCAGTCGAAATCGATAGTCGAATGCGCCATCATCGCTGCCGCCGCGAGAACAAACCCGATCCGCATCGGGTCGGCTATTCTCCGCCGTCCGACCGAAATCAGTTGCCGGCTCAGTCGCAGCGCGATCCAGCCGCAGGCGATCAAGAATGGCAATCCGAGAAGCAGACCGCCATCGACCAGAGCCTGCAGATAATCGTCATGAGACAGCGGCGAATGCGGCCACCACCGGGGGGTGACTTTTACTGCCGCTGGGGCAAGTGCTCCGTAGCCCACTCCGATGATCGGATTGTGCTCGATGACGGCGACGGATTCGCGCCAGATGTGGATGCGAAAGCCGCCGTTTTGAGTCAACGTCTCACCCGTCGCGGCCCGCGCCTGAGTTGATGCCCACGGCACATGCCAGCCATGGAAAAAGAGTGGGCCAGCCAGCACAAAGCTCGCCACGACACACAACACCGAAAGTCCGAGGTACCGCCCGAGTGCCCGCCGCACGCCGCTTCGCATCCGCAGCGCCAGAACGCCGAGACAGATCCATGACAGCACCAGGATGAGCTGGGCACCGCGACTGGACGAATAGATAACGCCGGCAACCGCGAAGGGGACGACAACCCAGCCCACCAAACGCCATGGCGCCTTATTCGCCAGCACGAACGACATACCTATAATCGCCGGAGCTAAAAGAAACCCGCCGAACTGGTTATGCCAGTAGAAGGTACCGACCATGACCGCAGTTGGACTTCGACCGCCCCACCACGAGACAAATGACCAGAAAAATTGGACGCCGCCAGCCAGCACCACTAAAGCGCCGATTGGGGCCCGCCGTTGCCTGCTCCGCGCGAACGCAGCCACGACCACGAATAGCGCGGCTGCCAGCCCATAGGACGCCGCTCGGTTCGCACCCAACCAACCAGGCGGCGTCACCAAACACACCACTAAAGCCGCCACCGAGATGCAACCGGCAACGACCAGGATCGGCGTCCGCACGAGGCGCCACGGCCGAACAGCGATCAGTGCCGCGAGAGCCAGCACGTCGACCTTGGTCAACGCCATCGGCCCACGGCCGCCGAACGCCTTCGCGAAAGGCATCAGCGCCCACCCGACGGCCAAACCCACCAGCAGGTGGGGCAGGTATCGAACCAACCAGCGCGAATCGGCTGGTTCGCTCGACCGCGCGGTCGGAGCTGGAGAGACGAGGACAGTCACATCAGCTCCATCGGCAGCCTGGTTAGCCTGCTTGACGTAAGCCAGCCGCTCAGACGGCCGCAACCTCAAGAGAATCGACGACCGCGTACAGCAAGGCGAGCAGCACATTCTTTACCGATTGCCGATCAATAGCGTCGCACGCCACCAGCGGTACCGAACTATCGAGTTTGAGTGCGGCCCGAATTCGCTCGTCGTCGGCCGGCTCGACAGAAGTTGCCCGGTTCAACGCGACCACGAACGGCACGGTGGCCATTCGCCGAAACGCCGCGAGAATGCCGACCGCCTCGTCCAATGATTCCGGCCGGTCGACGTCGATCAGCAGCACATAACCAAGCATGCCCTCGCCGAGAATCTCCCACATAAAATCGAAGCGATCTTGGCCGGGCGTCCCGAATAAATACAGCACTAGATCGTGGTCGATGGTGATGCGGCCGAAATCCATCGCGACCGTGGTCTCGGCCTTACGTGAACGGGATTGATCGGTGATGTCTTTCTCGGTCGACAACACGGTAATCTCACTGATCGTCCGGATCAGCGTGGTCTTACCGGCCGCGAACGGCCCCGTTACTACAATCTTGACAGCTTGAGCATTGCCGCCGCGTCGTCCGCGTTTGATAGCCATCTCTACAACCCCCGAACGCCGGCAATAAGACGCAACAACAAGCTCTTGTTCACACTTGGGTCGTGTTCGATAGGCAGGTTGGCCTGCGGCACGAGAGCAGACGCCGCCGCAGCTTGGCCGCCACCCCGAGGCACCATCATCGTCGGTCCGGACGTCGAAGGCCTTGCGTTGTCAGGAAAATCTGGACGCCGCAGTGGCGCAAACGGCTCAGGCCGAACCGGGATTACCGAAGCGCGAGTGTCCGGCACCAACCGTGGCTCGTAAGTAGCCGATGCCAACGTGGGCTCGGCACCGATCGGCTTACTTAGCCGCATTTCTGGCCGCCGCTCGTCACTACCTCGCGGCGGAAACGCGGGCGCCTTTGCCCGCGCGAAAGGTGACGTCGACGCGAACGGCGAAACCCGTGGATCCGTTGTCTCGAACGGCTCTGACGCTTCAAAATCCGGTGCCTCAAGATCCGGCGCTTCAAGATCCGGCGCTTCAAGATCCGGCTCGTCGAAATCCCCCTCGGCAAAGGTCGATGACCCGAAATCCTGCTTATCGAAAGTTAACGCCGCGAGAGCCTGTGCCGCCGGAGCAACCGCTGTCTCAAGCGAACCCAAGACGGCGTACCGGCGAATCAGGGTGTGCGCTCCCTCGTCATCGACACCACGCACTGCCAACAGGTTTCGCTGCACGAGTGCGGCCAGCGCCGACACCACCGCGAAATCACCACGGCCTGCCAACTCGACCAGCTCGGCAACACTTCGCCGCCCATCGACTAACGCCAGCAATGCCCATTCGGCTCGACTAAGATTCGCATCGTCGTCAATCGCGAGCGGGACGACGAGAATCGCGTCAAGCGAGGGAACCATCTGACAAGCTTGTTCCCACGATTCGAGCCGACTTTTAGCCTGAGCCACCACGTCGTCGACAGTCACCGAAATCCCGACGTGATCGGGCCCCTGCTCATCGACCGAGAAAGAAAAGTCGCCGTCCGCCCAACGCAAGAAATCGAAGACGGCGTCGACCGCATGCTCATTCGCGACCGCATGCAGTGTGTCGCTATCAATAGCACCGGCCTCGAGCAATGCCCTCGCTACCCCGATCCCAGGCTCAGCCTCGGCTCGCCGAACTGCCGAAGCCAATTCGTCGTCGCCAACAATCGCGAGCGCGATCAATCGACGCGCCAGCGCCTGCCTGCCTTCATCCGACGTCGCCTCGCTAACCGCGCCGTTCTGAAAGTAGACGCAACCGCGCGTGCCGGCATGCTGAAGATGCAGCCCACCCGACTTCTTCGTGAAGCTCAATAGCTGGAAGATGTCCGGAAGACTGAAGGCATCGAGTGAGCCTTCGAGTTTCACGGTTTACTCATTTGGCGCCGCGGTAGCGTTCGAGCTATACGACGGCCAGCCATTTTCTACCGACACCGGCACTTGCGATTCGCCGATCGATGCGCCAATCAATTCACTGGACGCCGACTCATTAGATATCAGCCCATCGGACGCCGAGTCACTCGCCGCTCCACTAAATGTCGAATCAGCAATATAGGAAGCCTCAGAGTACGTCTGTGCCGAAGCGGAACTCTGGCTGTTCCCGGCTGACTCGACATGCTCGGGCTGTGAGTACGTCGAGCGATAGCTGTAACCGCCGCGATAAACCCGCTCGACCGGAGCTGGCTCATCAAATGTCGCGGCCGGCTCTGCCGCCCCGGTATAGGGCAGTTCAGAGTAGTCAACTTCGGCCTGACCATATCCGGTCGCGCCATATCCAGTCGCGCCGTATCCGGCCTGATCGTATCCAGGCTCGTCGTAAGAGGCTTGGCCATAAACTCCGCCGGTATAAACCGGCTCGGCGTACACCGGCTCCGTATAAGCCGGCGCCGTGTAGGCCGATTCCGTGTAGGCCGATTCCGTCGCCGGCTCGGAATAAGTCGGCTCAGCGTCCAGATAACCACGCGTCACATGGGCTGGCAGCGGCGTAGGTAGCGGCGTCGGCCCTTGCAAGGCTTCGCCCACTCTGCTCGCGGCGAGCTTCACCTCGTACAACATCATGCCAACCTTGGCACCAGCAGCGGTGACAGCGATGAGAACCGCTTCGTCCTTCGCGGAGACCAAAAAGACTGTGCCGTGCTCGCCCTCGATGTAGACCTGCGACAGATCACCGCGGCCGAGATCTTGGGCGGCCCGCTCGGCCAGCGACAGCAGCGCGGCACTCATCGCGGCGACGCGGTCCTCGTCCATACCTGACGGCAGCGCGGACGCCATCGGCAAACCATCGAAGGAGACCACCGAGGCGGCCTCGACTCCGGGCGTTTGGTGGAGCAGCTCAGCCAGGATTCGATCCAGCCGGGCCGCGCGACTTACATATTCTGGTGATGGCTGCACAGATGACATAGAGACCCTCTCTCGACGAGATCAGCGCGCGCGATTTTCGCGGATCTACCGCTACCCCATCGGCGCTGATGCCCGCCGGCTTGAACCTCAGGCCAGTTCACTACCCAATCGCTCGCCCGAAGCCATCGCGCTACTCCCCTAAGCTCCCCGCGATTGCTCAGATCGACGAGCCTCGGGCAGCGAGCGCGGCGACGCCAGCCGCCCGCATCGCATCGATAGGCGCGACACAACCTGTCATCAGCTCGACCTGGACGCCGGCTTGTCGCACCAAAAGTTCCAGCCCACCGATAACGCTGGCCCCAGCGCGATAAGCCGCAGCCGCAAAGGCCGTCGGCCACGGGTGGTACAGCACATCGAAGACGAGCTGCCCATCAGAAAACAGTACGCCGGAAAACGGCCCCCCCGACGAAACCACCAACTCATCGGCAGCTCCAGCCGGCACGGTTGAAATCACCAGGCTCGCATCGGCGATTCGATCACGAGCGGGCCAATCGAGAAGCTCGATCTCGATATTCAATCGAGACGCCGCCGCAACGAGTTCACTTGCCCGAAGACGGTCCCGGACGACGACACCGATAGTGCCGAGCCCGAGATCGCGACAGGCCGCGACCGCAGCGGCCGCGGTTCCGCCTGCCCCGAGGATCACCGCCCGACTCATCGATGCCGGTTCCGCACAGGCACGAATCGCGTCAACAATGCCAGCGACATCAGTATTGTCACCGCGACGCCGACGCCGCTCCCGACCCTGAACTCCGTCCACAGAAACGCCGTCCATAGAAACACGGTCGACAGAAACACCGTCCACGGAAACACCGAACGTCACCGTATTAACCGCGCCAACCGCCACCGCGAGCGGCGAAATGTCATCAAGCAGCGGAAGAACAGCCCGCTTAAGCGGCATCGTTAACGAGAATCCAGCAAACTCGTCGTCCGACTTATCTAGCTGATCTGCCTTATCGAGAAAGCCAGCCAGCCCGGCCTCGTTACATTCGAATGCGTCGTAACGCCAGGCTAATCCGAGTTCCGCATAGGCCGCGCGATGCAATACCGGCGACAACGAGTGTTCGATCGGCGAACCAAGCACTGCCGCCCGCCCGGCACGCATTGAACTCACGGTTTCGCAGCGGCGGCAGCAGACGCGGCCGCCTGCGCTTGCGCCCGCAAAGCCTCGAACTGCGACTCCGACGCCGTGAACGTCGTAACACCGCTGACCGGATTCATCGTGACGAAATACAGCCAGTTGCCGGGCTGTGGGTTCAGTGCGCTTTGCAGGGCCAGCTGCCCGGGCGAATCGATCGGCGTCGGCGGTAACCCCGTGTTCAGATAGGAGTTATACGGCGACCGGGTCTGGAGTTGGGCTTGGGACAAGAAGAGCTTGGTCGTGCCGAGCGCGTAGTTAACGGTCGAGTCGAGTTCGAGCGGCATACCTGCGGCCAGCCGGTTATAGATGACCCGGGCGACATCGGGGTAGTCCTGCGGCCGCTTAACTTCGGCTTCGATCAGGCTCGCTACCTTCACCACCTCGTAAGGCGTCATATGCAGCGCGGCGGCGCCGGCATCGAGGTCAACCGCGCGACTCACCTGACTGAACTGCGACACCATCTGCGTAAGCAAGCCACCGGCCGTCGTGCGGCTGTCGACCGGGTAAGTCGCCGGAAACAAGAAACCCTCGGCCTGGCCTTTCGCGTACGCGGGCAAGCCGAGCGCGGCTGGCTGGGCCAGCGCTGCCTTCAGCTGCGTGTCGGTAATACCGGTTTTCGAGGTGATGATCTGCTCGATGCGAGTAAGCCGGGTGCCTTCGGGAATCGTAAGACGGCCCCCGATCAACGACGTCGGCGATACCAACAGATTCAGTACGCTGGCCGCCGACATCTGGGTGCGCACTTGGTAGGTGCCCGGTTGAATATCGCCAGCCTGGGCGTCATCAAGGGCAGCATCGGTAAAGGCAGTGATGCTTTTGATCACGCCTGCCTTGACCAGTGTTTGCGCGATCTGGGACGTCGAGTCGCCCGGATGTACCTCGATCCGCACCGGTGCCACGCCGCTGCCGATGTAATCGTCGGCCTGCTGTGGCTGGAAAACCTTGCCCACGCCGTAGACCACGAACGCGACAACCAAGACCAGCACAACGATCGAGACCGTGATTGCGGGCAGCTGCAGCAATCGCCGGGAGATCGAAGGCTTGGGATCGTGGTGGCTCAGGCCGAGCCCGAACTGATCACTCATCGCGGTTCGCCCGAATCCTTTCCGGTCGTGGTGGCCAGCTCCCCCGGCGGACGTCCGGCCGACCGCTCGGCGTCCAAAGCAGTCTGCAAGATAATCACTGCCGCTGCCTGATCGACAACAGCGCGGCGCGCCCGCGATCGCTGACCGGCGGCCAGCAGCTGGCTGTGCGCGCTCACCGTCGACAAGCGTTCGTCGACAAGTCTGACCGGTACCGGCGCGACGGCGTCCACCACCTCGGTGGCGAACTCGAGCGCGAGCTGGGCAGCGGCTCCGCGAGCCCCTGACAGCGACAACGGCAACCCGACAACGACCTCAATCACGGCATTCTCACGCACCAGCTCGGCGATCCGACTGATGTCGTGATGCGTGCGCCCGTCGCGAGCCACCGTCTCCAGCGGAGTCGCCAACAACCCGTGCGGATCGCAGCTAGCGAGGCCGATCCGCACGCTGCCGACATCCACTCCCAACCGGACGCCGGAACGCATCTCGCCTGGGGTGTTCAGGCCGAGCCTACCGACGCGCGAACCGCTGACAGCACGGCGGCCAGCGCCTCGTC
>OLLX01000091.1_pt1 | contig 72908 bp, 56 predicted proteins | sample 1604651 | NCBI WGS metagenome assembly OLLX01 (sample SAMEA104055725, study PRJEB20765) | soil metagenome | biome: Arctic tundra; feature: Polygonal ground; material: soil | place: USA | collected 2011-09 | depth 0-0.5 m
GCGGCCGTTGGCTTGCTGACGCTGGCGCGTGGCCGCCGCTGGCCGGCGATGGGTCGACGCTACGAAGCAGCCGCCGCGACGGCGTCCACTAAGCACGATGAGACCTCGATGTGGGACGCCCTGGATAGAGGCGACGACCCGACGGTTTAACGATCCGGCAGTCCCTCAGCCCGGCTGTTGTGAAGATTCAGCCGGCGAGTGGCGGTGTCGAACTACGGCGTCCGAACATTCCTCGAACACAATCGTCACGTCAGCCGATGCAGCCGGGTCGAAAATCTCTTCGATGATGGCAATGTGGCGCTGGGCGAGATCGATGGTGGCGAGGAGACGCGATGACGCGGCAAGGCTCTACGGGTGCTGACTCGCCGCCTGTTTCGGCTGGCGCCGGTCGAGGTTTGGTGCTGGTCATCGAGGACGAAAAGGCGATCGCTGACCTCGAACGGATGTACCTCACTCGCGAAGGATTCGGCGTGCACGTCGAATCCGATGGCCGGGCTGGCCTCGCGGCAGCGCGCAACCTGCATCCGGTCGCCATCGTGTTGGACGTCGGCGTGCCAACACTGGACGGCACCGAAGTCTGCCGAGCGCTACGAGCCGACGGTGATTGGACGCCGATCCTGTTCGTCACCGCGCGCGACGACGAGATCGACAGAGTGCTTGGCTTGGAGATGGGTGCTGACGACTATCTGACCAAACCATTTAGCCCGCGCGAGCTGGTCGCGCGGGTGAAGACGGTATTGCGGCGCAGTGGCTCGGGCCCGGGCGAAGAACGCAGTTACGTCGTCGGCGCGGTGACGGTGGATCCGGCTCGGCGCAAGGTGACGGCGGCTGGGCGTTCGGTCGAACTCACCGCCACCGAATTCGATCTCATGTTGTTCCTGTGCAAGCGGCCAGGCCGGGTGTTTTCCCGTGAGCAGCTGCTCTCAGAGGTCTGGGGATACGCGGCCGCAGCTGGTACTCGCACAGTCGACGTCCATATCGCGCAGTTGCGAGCCAAGCTCGGCGAAGCTGGCCCGATCCGGACGGTGCGCGGGGTCGGATACACCGCCGATGACTGACGGACCGACTACGCCGACCAACCGAGACGGGCGACGCCGGACCACGCTGGCCACCCGGATCGCGTTGGCGACCGTGCTCGCGTCGACCCTGGCGGTGGCGATCGCGGGGCTGGTGTCGGTGCGATTGGTGCAGTCTGCGGCCGAACAGAGCGGTCGCACCGTCCTTCGACAAGATGCGACGTTGGCAGTCGCGGCCGCCGTGATGAGTCCACGCGATGCCAGCAAGATCGCGATTCCGGCTAAGACCACCGAGCTATTGCATGCCGGCCTGCAGGTCACTGCCGTCATCGTTCAGCGGGACGGCACGGTCACTGGACCAGAAGGAGCGCGAGCGGCGGCGGCTGGCGTCGTCACGCCGGTTGAGGTCACTGATTTGCTCGCTGGAAAAGCGTTCTCGGCCAGCCGCAAAGTCAAGGGCGTGCGCTCCTATATCGAAGGAAGTCCACTTGATGCCGGTGGCGGTGTGGTCTTGTTCCAGCACATCGCCGATGCCCGCGCGGCGCAGGGCCGCATCTGGGCGAGGCTGCTGGTCGCTTTAGTCGCCGGGCTGGTCTGTGCCGCGCTGGTTGGCATCGTGCTGGCACGCAGACTTGCCCGCCCGCTGCAACATGCGGCCGCGGCTGCACATCGACTCTCGACCGGCGCGCGTGACGTGCGACTAGAACCCGAAGGGCCGGCCGAAGTTGCCGACGTCGCCGACGCATTGAACGTGTTGACCGCAGCGTTGAGCACCAGCGAAAGCCGCCAGCGCGATTTTCTGTTGTCGGTCTCGCACGAGTTGCGAACACCCCTAACAGCCGTCAGGGGGTACGCCGAAGCACTAGCGGATGGCGTAATCGCGCCGGACGCGGTCGAGCTGACCGGTCAGGTTGTGCTCGCTGAGGCCCGCAGGCTTGAGCGTCTGGTCTCTGATCTACTCGATCTGGCCCGGTTGGGCGCGGAGAACTTCCGCATCGATCTGGGCTCGGTCGATCTGTCCGCACTGATGGAGCAGGCAGCGGTGGTGTGGGCTGATCGATGCGCCCGCGAAGATGTGCCGTTTCGCGCTGAGATAGCGCCTGGGCCGTTGTTGCTGAACTCCGACCCGACCAGGTTGCGACAGATTGTCGACGGCCTCGCCGAGAACGCTTTGCGGGTAACCCCCAGTGGCCGGCCGATCGTATTCGCGCTGGTGACATACGGTGGTGAGCTGGTCTTGCAAGTACGTGACGGCGGCCCTGGGTTGACCGACGAAGACTGTCGAGTGGCCTTCGATCGCTCGGCTCTCTATGACCGGTATCGAGGCATCCGGCGAGTCGGTACCGGTGTCGGTCTCGCCCTGGTCGCGGGTCTCGCCGTCCGGCTTGGTGGTCGTGTCGAAGCAGGTCGAGCACCCGAGGGAGGAGCCTGCTTTACGGTTCGTTTCCTTGCGCGTTAGCTATCGATAGCTAACGATGCCCGGGCTCGGTGGTCGAGTGCCAGGAGTTGGCCGCTACCCTGAGCCCATGACGGCCCTCCGTGCGTTGCGTTATGGTGCGGCCAGACGTACTGAGGGGATCGCCGACGTGAGCGTGCTCGAAGAAATCTTGGCTGGCGTCATCGCCGACCTCGAACAACGCAAACGCGCGGTTCCGCTCGAGGAACTCAAGGCGCGGGCCGAACGGCTACGTTCCCCACTCGACGGCGTGGTCGCTCTCAAGCGTGACGGCGTTACTGTCATTGCCGAAGTGAAGCGGTCAAGTCCCTCTCGTGGCGATCTCGCTCCGATTAGTGATCCGGCCGGTTTGGCTCGTGAATACGAGGCCGGTGGAGCCGCTGTCATCAGCGTGCTAACTGAGCAACGCAGGTTCGGTGGTTCACTCGCCGACCTTGACGCGGTGCGCAAAGCGGTCGACATTCCGGTGCTCCGCAAGGATTTCGTGGTGCAGTCCTACCAACTGTGGGAAGCGCGGGCCTATGGCGCCGACCTGGTGTTGCTCATCGTGGCGGCTCTCGACCAGTCAGCATTGGTGTCCTTGGTCGAGCGGGCACAATCGCTCGGACTGACCCCGCTCGTTGAAGTGCACGATGAATCCGAGGTCGATCGCGCGGTCGATGCCGGGGCGCGAGTGATCGGCGTCAACGCCCGAGATTTGCGCACTCTCGAAGTCGATCGCACCGTCTTTGCCAGGCTGGCACCTCGAATCCCGAACGGCATCGTCAAGATTGCCGAGTCTGGCGTGCGCGGGCCACACGATCTGTTCGCCTACGCCGCTGCTGGTGCTGACGCGGTACTGGTCGGCGAGGGCCTGGTGACCGACAAGAATCCACGCCAGGCGGTAGCCGATCTGGTGACAGCTGGTGCACACCCCGCGTTGCGGCACGGGCAGTCGTGACCGCCGTCCGATTGCCGGACGCCGCTGGTCACTTCGGTCCATTCGGTGGCCGGTTCGTGCCCGAAGCGCTTGTCGCCGCGCTCGATGAGCTTTCGGTGGCCTATGCCTCGGCGATGGCCGACCCGACGTTCACCGGCGAGCTTTCCAGGTTGTTGTCGAGCTATGCGGGTCGAGCCACTCCGATCACCGATGCCAGTCGGTTCGCCGCTCACGCGGGTGGCGCCCGCGTGTTACTCAAGCGCGAAGATCTCACCCATACTGGCTCCCACAAGATCAACAATGTCCTCGGCCAGGCTCTGCTTACGGTACGGATGGGCAAGAAGCGGGTCATTGCCGAAACGGGTGCCGGCCAACACGGCGTCGCCACCGCGACCGCGGCAGCTCTTTTCGGCCTCGACTGCACCATCTACATGGGCGAAGAAGACACTCGTCGGCAGGCGCTGAACGTGGCGCGAATGCGCCTACTCGGGGCCGAGGTGATCTCGGTGACTGCCGGAAGTCGCACTCTGAAGGATGCCATTAACGAGGCTTTTCGCGACTGGGTAAGCACAGTTGACGAGACGCATTACCTTTTCGGTACGGTCGCGGGTCCGCATCCCTTTCCGGCGATGGTTCGCGATTTCCAGAAGATCATCGGCGAAGAAGCTCGCGCGCAGGTGCTCGACCTGATCGGTCGATTGCCGGACGCCGTCACAGCGTGTGTCGGCGGTGGCTCCAACGCGATGGGTATTTATACCGCGTTCCTCGACGATCCCGGCGTGCGGCTCTACGGCTTCGAAGCCGGCGGCGACGGCGTCGCGACGGGCAGGCACGCGGCCACGCTGACCGCCGGTTCTCGCGGCGTCCTGCATGGTGCCCGCACTTACGTCTTACAGGACGCCGACGGGCAGACCATCGAGTCACATTCGATCTCGGCCGGCTTGGACTACCCGGGCGTCGGTCCTGAGCATGCCTGGTTGGCCGAGACTGGTCGGGTCACCTACCAGCCGGTGACCGATAGCGAAGCGATGGACGCCTTCCGGCTGCTCGCTCGCACCGAGGGCATCATTCCGGCGATTGAGAGCGCGCACGCGTTGGCCGGCACGCTGCATGTCGGGCGTCAGCTCGGGCCAGACGCGGTGATCTTGGTCAGCTTGTCGGGTCGCGGCGACAAGGACGTCGACACTGCCGCTCGCTGGTTCGGCCTCGACGCGGCACCAGGCTCGGGCGCGGCAGGTTCTGGCGCCGCCTCAGGCGTGGGCTCAGGTGGCACCCTGTGACGGCTGTCTCCGACACTTTCGCGCGTTGCCGAGCCGAGGGTCGAGCAGCGCTCGTCGGCTACCTGCCGGCCTGCTTTCCGACGCCAGAGCGGGGCATCGCCGCGCTAACGGCGCTGGTCGAGGGTGGCGTCGACATGGTCGAGGTCGGCCTGCCCTACAGCGACCCGGTCCTTGAGGGTCCGACGATCGCGCAAGCTCACGACATCGCGTTGCACGCCGGCTCCACCACCGCCGCAGTGCTCAAGACGGTAGAAGCAGTCGCCAATACCGGTGTGGCCACAGTCGTCATGACGTATTGGAATCCGGTCGAGAGGTACGGCGTCGACCGGTTCGCGGCCGATCTCGCGGCGGCAGGGGCGAGCGGCATGATCACACCCGACCTGCTGCCGGACGAAGCCGAACCGTGGCTCGCGGCAAGCGACGAGCATGGCCTGGACCGCATCTTCTTGGTCGCGCCGAGTTCGACTGACGCGCGCATCGCCCTCACCACCCGGTTCAGCCGAGGCTTTGTCTACGCCACCTCCGTCATGGGCGTGACCGGTACCCGCACGAGCACCAGCAGCCTGGCTAGGCCGCTCGTCGAGCGGACCCGGGCGGTGACAGACCTGCCGATTGGCGTCGGGCTCGGCGTCAGCAACGGTGACCAGGCGGCGGAAGTAGCCGGCTTCGCCGACGCGGTGATTGTGGGTTCGGCATTGGTGCGGCGAGTGCTCGACGCCCGTGGCCCACTCGATGAACCAGGTGCTGTCCGGGCGTTGACGGAGGAGCTTAGCGCCGGTGTCAGGCGCGCCCCAAGGCGCTGACAACGCGGTAGCGTCGGTCTCGCTATGAGACCGCTTGCCTCGATACCGAGCCCATCACAGGGCGTCTGGCATCTCGGTCCACTGCCGCTACGGGCCTACGCGTTCTGCGTCGTCGTCGGCATCATCGTGGCGATTGTCGTGTCAGATCACAGGTGGCGTGCTCGGGGTGGTGCGGTCGGCACTGTTTCCACCGTCGCCACGTTTGCTATCCCGTTCGGCTTGGTTGGTGGTCGCCTCTACCACGTCCTCACCGATTGGTCGGCTTACTTCGGTCGCGGTGGCCAGCCATTGCGGTCGCTGGAAATCTGGAACGGCGGCCTAGGAATTCCGGGCGCGGTGGCGATGGGCGCCGTCGGTGCCTACATCGCCTGCCACCGTCGTAGCATCGCGTTGCCACCGATGGCTGACGCTGTCGCGCCGGGGCTGGTGTTGGCACAAGCCATCGGACGTTGGGGTAACTATGTCAATCAAGAGTTGTACGGCCGGGCTTCCCACCTGCCCTGGGCATTGAAGATTGACGCTGCCCATTCGCCGAATGGGGTCGCGGGTACGTTCCAGCCGACGTTTCTCTACGAGTCCATGTGGGACGTCGGCACCGCAGCCGTGTTGGTGTGGGCGGATCGCCGGTATTCACTCGGCCACGGTCGGGTGTTCGCGCTCTATATGGTCGCCTACGGAGCAGGTCGTGGTTGGATCGAAGCACTGCGGATCGATCCAACGCACCATCTCTTCGGGTTGCGACTCAACGACTGGATGTCGATCGTGGTCTTCCTCGCGGGGTCGATCGGGTTCGCTTTCTCAAGGCGGCGCCATCCCGGCCGTGAGATCGTCGTCGAGCCGGAGGCCGGCCGTGCACACCGGCAATCCGAGGCGGTGCGCATCGACCTTGTCGACCGTTTGGGCACTGATCACTCGGATGCTGGTCACTCAGACGTTCAGCGGGGTACCGGCGACGACATCGACAACGATCAGAGAGACTCGACGCCATGACGGTGCATCAAGGCGACAGGCATCAAGGCGACAGCGACGTCGCGCCCACTAGTGCTGAGAACCACCACGACCACCGTGACATCACGGGCGGCTGGTTGCGGCCCGCCGTATTCGGCGCCATGGACGGACTGGTCTCTAACCTGTCGCTGATCTCTGGGTTCGCCGGCGCGAACGCCGTCCGGCATCTCGTGATTTTGAGTGGTCTTGGCGGTTTGGTGGCGGGCTCATTCTCGATGGCGGTCGGGGAGTACGTGTCGGTGTCGTCACAGAACGAACTCGCGCTGGCGGAGATCGCGGTCGAGCGACACGAGCTCCACCACAATGCCGAGGCCGAACGGGTCGAGCTCGCCGAGCTGTACATCTCGCGTGGTGTGGAGTCCGATCTCGCGCATGAGGTCGCCCGCCAGCTGTCCCGCGACCCGGAGCAGGCGCTGGAGATCCATACCCGAGAAGAACTCGGCGTGTCGGTGCATGCACTGCCGTCGGCGTTGTTGGCCGCTGGCAGTTCTTTTCTCGCCTTCGCCATCGGCGCGCTGCTGCCAGTAGTCCCGTTCCTGCTCGGGGCTCGGTTGCTGTGGCCCGCCGCCGCAGTTGCGGCAGTTGCCTTGTTCGGGGCCGGGGCGGTCGTGTCACGGATCACCGCGCGATCATGGTGGTATGGCGGTCTGCGGCAATTAACTCTTGGCGCAGTGGCCGCTGCCGTCACTTTCGGAGTCGGCGCGCTGATCGGAACCCGGGTTTCCTAAAGCTGGGTGACCGAGCTGGACGGTCGTGCTTTTGGCCGAGCTTTTTGTCGAAGCGGGACGGTACGGCGATGCGCTAATCTGTCAGCGTGTTCGCCGAGGCGCGACACAGGCGCGAACCACCACGACAACGTGACGCAATGCACCACATAGGACGACCACTAGCACCACATAGGAACGACCACTAGCACGATAGAACGACCAACGAATGTGAACGACAGGGCCAACGTCGTCCCTGTGCACCTCGCTTGTGGCGGCGAAGCCGTCGCTGCATCCTTTGGGCAGGAGACGACGGGAGAGTCATGTCCGCTGTTTTTGCCGAGCCTGCCGGGTCAGGTACTCATCGGCCCACCGGTGGTCTTTACGACCCGACCTTCGAACACGATGCCTGCGGCGTCGCCTTCGTCGCTGACATGTCCGGCACCCGAAGCCATGATGTGGTGGCCAGCGCGCTGACAGCACTGCGCAATCTCGAGCACCGCGGCGCGACCGGTCGCGAGATCGACACCGGCGACGGTGCCGGCCTACTTACCCAGATCCCCGACGCGTTCCTGCGCGCGGTTGTCGACTTCGCGTTGCCGCCATTGGGCAGTTACGCCGTCGGCACCGCCTTTTTGCCTATTGATGACGCCGCCGCTGCCGCCGCAATGGCCGCTGTCGAGCGGATTGTGGCCGAAGAAAACTTGACGCTGCTCGGCTGGCGCGACGTGCCGGCGCTGGCCGAATTGGCTGGGCCGAGCGCGCGGGCGATGATGCCGCGATTCCGTCAGCTCTTCGTCGCGGCCATCGATTCGACGCTGACTGACATCGCGCTCGACCGGTTGGCGTTTCGGGCCCGCAAGCGTGCCGAACGTGAGTCCGGGGTCTACTTCGCGTCGCTGTCGTCGCGCACCATCGTCTACAAGGGCATGTTGACCGCGCCGCAACTCGAGCCGTTCTTTCCTGATCTCTGCGACCAGCGGTTCGAGTCAGCGTTGGCGTTGGTGCACTCCCGGTTTTCGACCAACACCTTCCCGAGCTGGCCGCTGGCCCACCCCTACCGGTTCATCGCGCACAACGGTGAGATCAACACCATCAAGGGCAACCGCAACTGGATGCGGGCTCGCGAAACTCTGCTCCAGAGCGAGTTGATCCCGGGCGACCTCGACCAGTTGTTTCCGATCTGCACCCCTGACGGCAGCGACTCGATGAGCTTCGACGAAGTGCTCGAGCTGTTGCACTTGGGCGGTCGGTCGCTTCCGCACGCGGTGCTGATGATGATCCCCGAAGCGTGGGAGAAGCACGCCGAGATGGAACGATCTCGGCGTGCCTTCTACGAGTTCCACGCGAGTTTGATGGAACCGTGGGACGGTCCGGCGTGCGTGACCTTCACCGACGGCACTCTGATTGGCGCCGTGCTCGACCGCAACGGCCTGCGGCCGGCTCGGTACTGGGTTACCGATGGCGGTCTGGTCGTGCTGGCGAGTGAGGTCGGTGTGCTCGACCTCGATCCCGCGACGATCGTCTCCAAGGGTCGGTTGCAGCCTGGCCGGATGTTTCTGGTCGACACGGCCGCTGGCCGCATCGTCGACGACGCCGAGATCAAAGCCACCCTGGCCGAAGCGAATCCCTACGACGACTGGCTGCATGCCGGTCTCCTCACGCTGCCGAAACTGCCTGACCGCGAGCACATCGCGCACAGCCACGAATCTGTGCTGCGTCGCCAGCAGACCTTTGGCTATACGGAAGAAGAGCTGCGGATCCTGCTGGCTCCGATGGCCCGCAGTGCCGCCGAGCCCATCGGTTCGATGGGCAACGACTCTCCGTTGGCCGCGTTGTCGGCCCGGCCGCGGCTGCTGTTCGACTACTTCAGTCAGTTGTTCGCCCAAGTCACCAACCCACCCCTTGACGCCATCCGCGAGGAGCTGGTCACTTCACTTGCCGGCACGATTGGGCCTGAACACAACCTGCTTGAGCCTGGCCCGGCGTCGTGCCGTCAGATCGTGGTGCCCTTCCCGGTCATCGATAACGATGAGCTGGCGAAGATCCTGCACGTCAACGACGACGGCGACCTGCCAGGTTTGGCGGTGTTCGTCGTCCGGGGTCTCTACGAAGTCGACGGTGGGGGAGCCGCGCTCGAGCAACGGCTGACCGCGATCTGTTCCGAGGTGTCGGCGGCGATCGACAACGGCGCTCGCATCGTCGTCCTTTCCGACCGTGACTCCGACCGCGAGCGGGCGCCGATCCCGTCGTTGTTGCTGACTGGCGCGGTGCACCATCACCTGATCCGGGAGAAGACGCGCACCAAGGTTGGCCTTGTGGTGGAGTCTGGCGATGTCCGCGAGGTGCATCATGTCGCGCTGCTGATCGGTTATGGCGCCGCCGCCGTTAACCCTTATCTGGCCATGGAGACGGCCGAAGACCTCGCGCATAGCGGGATTCTTGGCGACATCGACGCAGACACCGCTGTCCACAACCTGGTGAAGGCGCTCGGCAAGGGCGTGCTCAAGGTGATGTCGAAGATGGGCATCTCGACCGTCGCCTCCTACACCGGCGCGCAGGTCTTCGAAGCGCTTGGTCTTTCTCAAGAACTTGTCGACCGTTACTTCGTCGGCACGTCGTCACCGCTCGGCGGTATCGGCCTTGACGTGCTTGCCGCTGAGGTCGCGTCCAGGCATACCCACGCCTACCCCGTTGGTGACGTCTACGCCTCCCATCGTCGGCTCGACATCGGCGGCGACTACCAGTGGCGTCGCGAGGGCGAACCGCACTTGTTCAACCCCGAGACCGTCTTCCGGTTGCAGCATTCGACCAGATCAGGTCGCTACGACATCTTCAAGGAGTACAGCAAGCTGGTCGACGACCAGTCGCGCCAGTTGATGACGTTGCGTGGCCTGTTCACGTTCAGAAACGGCGTCCGGCCGCCGGTGCCGATCGACGAGGTCGAGCCGGTTTCCTCGATTGTGAAGCGGTTTTCAACCGGCGCGATGTCGTACGGCTCGATCAGCCAAGAAGCTCACGAGACGTTGGCTATCGCGATGAACCAGTTGGGCGCGAAGTCGAATACCGGTGAGGGCGGTGAAGACGCCGAGCGGCTCTACGACAATCGGCGCTCATCGGTGAAGCAGGTCGCTAGTGGGCGCTTCGGCGTCACCAGCGAATACCTGACCGGTGCTGACGACATTCAGATCAAGATGGCTCAGGGTGCTAAGCCGGGCGAAGGTGGCCAGCTGCCCGCGCACAAGGTGTATCCGTGGATCGCGGCGACCCGGCACTCGACTCCCGGAGTCGGGTTGATCTCACCTCCGCCGCACCACGACATCTACTCCATCGAAGACCTCAAGCAGCTCATCCACGACCTGAAGAACGCCAATCCGCGGGCGCGAGTGCACGTCAAGCTGGTGGCCGAAGTCGGCGTCGGCACGGTCGCGGCCGGTGTCGCGAAGGCGCATGCCGACGTCGTGCTGATCTCCGGGCACGATGGTGGCACGGGTGCTTCTCCGCTGACCTCGCTCAAGCATGCGGGCGCGCCGTGGGAGCTCGGCCTGGCCGAGACGCAACAGACGTTGATCGCCAATGGTCTGCGCGAGCGGATCGTGGTGCAGACCGACGGTCAGTTGAAGACCGGTCGAGACGTCGTCGTCGCGGCGTTGCTCGGTGCTGAGGAGTTCGGTTTCGCTACCGCGCCGCTGGTCGTGTCGGGCTGCATCATGATGCGGGTGTGTCATCTCGACACCTGCCCGGTCGGTGTCGCGACGCAGAATCCTGAACTGCGCAAGCGTTATTCGGGTAAGCCCGAGTTCGTCGTCAACTTCTTCGAGTTCATCGCGGAAGAAGTCCGGGAACAGCTCGCCGCGTTGGGTTTCCGGTCGATCGAGGAGGCCATCGGGCAGGTCGAGTTCCTCGACACCGGTGACGCCGTCGAGCATTGGAAGGCGCACGGGCTCGACCTTTCGCCGATCCTGCATGTGCCTGATGAGGCCGACCAGCCACGGCGTCGTCTTGTCGATCAAGATCATGGTCTGGAGAAGGCGCTCGACAATATGTTGATCACGCAGGCCGATGCCGCGCTGAGCAACGGGACGCCGGTCACGTTCGAGGTTCCGATCCGCAACGTCAATCGCACGGTCGGCACGATGCTCGGCCATGAGGTGACCAAGCGGTATCGCGGCGCCGGACTGCCCGATAACACGATCGATATCACCTTCACCGGTTCTGCCGGCCAATCGTTCGGCGCGTTCGTGCCACGCGGCATGACGATGCGGCTGATCGGTGACGCCAACGACTACGTAGGCAAGGGCCTCTCCGGTGGCCGGATCATCGTGCGGCCAAGCGGGCACGCATCCTTTGTGTCGCAGCACAATGTGATCGCCGGCAACGTGCTGCTTTATGGCGCGACGTCGGGTGAGTTGTTCGTGCGCGGCATCGTCGGCGAGCGTTTCGGCGTCCGGAACTCTGGCGCGACCGCGGTGGTCGAAGGTGTCGGCGACCACGGTTGCGAATACATGACCGGTGGTCTTGTCGTCGTCCTCGGGCAGACCGGGCGCAACTTCGCTGCCGGCATGTCTGGTGGGGTGGCCTATCTGATCGATATTGATCAACGCCGGGTCAACACCGAGATGGTCGAGATCGAATCACTGGACGCAGCCGATCGCGCCATCCTCGAAGAGGTGCTGCGACGTCATCGTGACGAGACCGGCTCTCCACTGGCGACCGGCTTGCTCGACGACTGGGATGCCAACGTCGAACGGTTCGCCAAGATCATGCCCCGCGACTACAAGCGGGTGTTAGCGGCTCGCGCGCAGGCTGAGGACGAAGGGCTCGACGTGTTCGCTCACATCATGGCGGTGTCCCGTGGCTGACCCCAGAGGCTTTCTCACCACGCCGCGTGAGGTAGCGAAGTCGCGGCCGGTCGACGTCCGGCTGATGGACTGGAAGGAAGTGCACGAGCCGTTCGCCCATGGTTCCCTTGAGTTGCAGGCCGGCCGATGCATGGATTGTGGAATTCCCTTCTGCCACAACGGTTGTCCGCTCGGCAATCTCATTCCAGAGTGGAACGACCTGACCTGGCGGCATGAGTGGAGCGAGGCCAGCGAGCGGCTGCACGCGACGAACAACTTCCCGGAGGTGACCGGGCGGCTTTGCCCGGCGCCGTGCGAAGCGGCCTGCGTGCTGGCGATCGACCCGGGTCAGACCGGCGGAGCCGTCACCATCAAGCAGGTTGAGCATGAGATCGCTGATCGTGCCTGGGAAGAAGGCTGGGTCACCCCGCAGGTGCCGGGGCGGCTCACCGGCAAGACGGTCGCCGTCGTCGGCTCGGGGCCAGCCGGTCTCGCGGCGGCGCAACAGTTGACCCGAGCCGGTCACACGGTCGCGGTCTACGAGCGAGCTGATCGCATCGGTGGCTTGCTGCGATACGGCATCCCGGAATTCAAGATGGAGAAGTCAGTCTTGGACCGGCGTCTCGCGCAGATGTCAGCCGAGGGGACCAAATTCCGATCCGGCGTCGAGGTCGGTGTCGACGTCACCGGTCGTGACCTCAAGAAGCGCTACGACGCCGTGGTGCTGGCCGTCGGTTCGACGGTGGCGCGTGATCTGCCTGCGGTAGGGCGTGAGCTCGGCGGTATTCACCAAGCGATGGAATACCTGCCGATTGCGAATCGGGTACAGCAGGGCGATCTGGCTGAGCCGAGCATCAGTGCGGCCGGCAAGCACGTCGTCATCATCGGTGGTGGCGATACTGGGGCAGACTGTCTCGGTACCGCGCATCGGCAGGGGGCGGCGTCCGTCGTCCAGCTGGAGATCTTGCCGCAGCCACCTGAGCAGCGGGCCCAGACCACGCCGTGGCCCACCTGGCCGTTGATGTTGCGGACGTCCTCGGCGCATGAAGAGGGTGGCGACCGTAAATTCGCGGTGAACACTGAAGAATTCGTCGGCGACGAGCACGGGAACGTTCGCGCGCTGCGTTTGGTCGAGGTCGAACTCAAGAACGGCCGGATCGAGCCGGTGGCCGGCAGCGAGTTCGAGCTGGTGGCCGAGTTGGTCTTGCTCGCGATGGGCTTTCTCGGTCCGGAGCAGACCTTGGCGACCGAACTCGAGCTTGAGCTTGATTCACGCGGAAATATCGCTCGGGACGCGTCGTATGCCACGAACACGCCGGGTGTTTTCGTGGCCGGCGACGCCGGTCGTGGCCAATCGCTGATCGTCTGGGCGATCGCGGAAGGGCGAGCGGCAGCGGCGTCCGTCGATCAATTTCTGACCGGCGGCGCGTTGCGATTGCCCGCGCCGGTGGCTCCGACGGCACGTCCGCTCGTCTAACCAGTCGCTGCTTTGTGCTCGATCCGGCGTTAGGCTGCACTCATGAGTCGGCGCGCCAAGATTGTCTGCACTTTAGGCCCGGCAACGTCTTCGGCTGAGGCGATTCGGGCCCTCGTCGATGCGGGCATGGACGTCGCGCGGCTGAACCTCAGCCACGGCAGCCACAGTGATCACGAAGAGGTCTACCGGCAGGTGCGCGACGCCGCCGACGCCAGTGGGCGCGCGGTCGGTGTGCTGGTCGACCTCCAAGGTCCGAAGATCCGGCTCGGTCGAATCGCGACCGGGCCGGTTTCGTTATCGCGTGGCGACGATTTCACCATCACCACCGAAGACGTTCCGGGCAGCAAGGTGCTGGTGTCTACCACGTATTCAGGGTTACCCGGCGACGTCCGACCGGGGTTACGGATTTTGGTGGACGACGGCCGAGTCTGTCTCGAAGTGATGTCGGTCGATGGTCCGCGAGTAGCCACCACGGTCATCGAAGGTGGCACGATCTCCGACCACAAAGGCATCAATGTGCCCGGCGCGGCGCTGTCAGTACCGGCGATGAGCGAGAAGGATTTCGACGACCTCCGGTGGGGTCTGCGCATCGGCGCCGACATGATCGCGTTGTCGTTCGTGCGTTCGGCCGACGACTACGATGCGGTCGCCAAGGTCATGGCAGAACAGGGCCGTTGGGTGCCGGTGATCGCCAAAATCGAGAAGCCACAGGCGGTTGAGCGGCTCGAAGAAATCATCAAGGCCTTCGACGGCGTGATGATCGCGCGTGGTGACCTCGGCGTCGAAATGCCACTCGAACAGGTTCCACTGGTGCAGAAACGGGCCATCGCGATCGCCCGGCGCAACGCGAAGCCGGTCATCGTGGCCACCCAGATGCTCGAGTCGATGATCGGGGCATCGCGGCCGACCCGTGCCGAAGTCTCCGACTGTGCCAACGCCGTTCTGGACGGCGCCGACGCGTTGATGCTGTCGGGGGAGACCAGTGTCGGGCTTTACCCCAGCGGCGCCGTCTCGACGATGGCGCGGATCATCACCACGGTCGAGGAAGAAGCGCTCGACTCAATACCGCCGATTCCTGGCAAGCCACGGACCAAAGGCGGTGCGATCGCCCACGCGGCGGCTGAGGTGGGAGCTGATCTCGGCGCGAGTTACCTCGTTGCGTTTACCACCACCGGCGACAGTGCCCGGCGTTTGTCGCGCTACCGCTCGGCGATTCCGTTACTCGCGTTTACGCCGGTCGATGCGACTCGTAGCGAGCTAGCTTTGACTTGGGGCGTCGAAACTTTCCTGGTCGCGCCGGTCTCCCATACCGACCAGATGGTTCGCCAAGTTGACCGCGCGCTGCTCGAACTCGACCGTTGTCGCGAGGGCGAGTTAGTGGTGATTGTGGCCGGCAGCCCGCCTGGCGTCGCTGGCTCGACGAACACACTTCGGGTGCACCGCATCGGCGACACCCTCGAAAGCGACGCGCCCGCCTACAGCTGACGTCGTGGCCGGCGTCCCGGCAGTGTCTTGGCGGTAGCAGGGTGTTGCGTGGGTGACGTCGCACCCCTGGCGACACTTGGCACCGACGTCGCCCCCCGGGCTGCGGCTCTGTGAGTGACGTCGCACCCCAGGAGGTTAATTTGTGACCGATATGCCCGGTTTAAATGACGCCCAGGGGTGCGAAGTGTCCTCAGGGGTGCGAAGTAACCGGTGGTGAAGACGTGCGGTGAATCACGGGTCTCGAACCGACGGTGTTGCCAGGTGCGGATTCTCATCCGCTCCGTAAGTACCCCGGGTCGGATTCGAACCGACACTGGATGGTGTTTGAGACCATTGCCTCTGCCGTTGGGCTACCGGGGCGCGCAGGTCAATCTATCTGTTCCGGTTAGGCTGCCTGCGTGAGGGACGATGTCATGCCGCCAGAATCCGCGCAGGTCGATGCCGGTGCCATCGTGGCTACCGGTGAGGCAGGCAAAAGGGCACACAATGTTGCCGGCAAAGAAACAGGCAAAGAAGCCCGCAAACGTGTGGTGATCGCCGAAGACGAAGCGATCATCCGGCTCGACCTCAAGGAGACGCTCGAAGAGCTCGGGTTCGATGTCGTCGGCGAAGCATCAGACGGCGAACAGGCAGTCGCGCTGGCCGAACAACATCAGCCGGACCTGGTGATACTCGACGTGAAGATGCCGGTGTTGGACGGCCTCTCGGCGGCGCAGCGGATCGCCGCCAAGCGGATCGCGCCGGTTGTCATTTTGACTGCCTTTTCCCAGCGCGATCTGGTGGAGCGAGCTCGCGATGCTGGCGCGATGGCCTATCTGGTCAAGCCGTTCACCTCGTCTGACCTATTGCCCGCTGTCGAGATGGCGATGAGCAGGTACGCCGAACTGACCGCGCTGGAGAGCGAGGTCAGCGATCTGACCGAGCGGTTGGAGACTCGCAAGCTCATCGAGCGGGCGAAAGGGCTGCTGCAGACCGCGCACGGTCTGACCGAGCCGGATGCTTTCAAATGGATCCAGCGGGCCGCAATGGATAAGCGGCTGACTATGCGAGCTGTCGCGGAGGTCATCGTGGCCTCAACACCGGATCAGGCGCCCTAATAGGCACGGTCCTCACGCGGACACGCGGTGACGGCGCAAGTTAGGCGCGGCTGAAGTACGTGGTGCCTTCTGATCCGAGCGACAAGTAACGCGCCGTGATGCCGGACGCCAGTGTGGGAGTTATGTTGTCGGTGTGGTTGGTGGCGTTACCCAGTTGGCCATATACGTTGCCACCCCAGCAGTACACGGTGCCTGCAATGCGGAGGGCGCAGGTCGACTGGAAGCCGGGGGAGGCGGTTGCCCACACCGTGCCGCCTGTCACCAGACCGGGACTCGTGATGTTGGTTCCCACGGTGCCTTGGCCGAGCTGGCCCGACGCGTTCGAACCCCAGCAGTACAGGGAGCCGGTCGAAAGCACACCGCAGGTGTGCGCGCCGCCGACAGCCACCGAGGCCCAGGTGCCGGTTGGTGCCGCGATGTTCACCGGGGTGGTGGCGGGAGTCACGACGTTGCCGCGGCCAAGTTCACCGCTGCTGTTGTCACCCCAGCAGTACGCCAGGCCTGTTGTGGATCGTGCGCAAGTGTGCGCGCCGCCGACAGCCACCGAGGCCCACGTGCCGGTCGAGGGTGCGGGCACGGCGGACTCGACCGGGAACAACTGAGGGGAGGTTACGTTGCCGACGCCGTCCTCGCCGGTGGCGTTGGATCCCCAGCAGTACAACGTTCCGCCGGTCTGGATCCCACATGCGTCGGAGGCCCCGACAGAGACCGCGATCCACGTTGCGACACCGACCTGGATCGGACTCGTTTGGGGTAGTCCGGAGGTAAAGTTTTGCCCGAGCTGGCCGACGTTGTTCTGGCCCCAGCAGTACAGCGCTCCGCCGGTCTGGATGCCGCAGGTGACGTTGGTTCCGGCCGCGACCGCAATCCAGGTTGCCAACCCCACCTGGGTGGCTGTGAAGGCTGATGCGGTGGTGCCGAGCCCCAACTCCCCGTAGGCATTATTGCCCCAGCAGTAGAGCCGGTGGGCGACGTCGAGAGAACACGCGTGTAGAGACCCGGCGGTTGGACTGGTCCACAGGTTGATGGCGCCTGAGGCGACCGGCGTGTCGAGATGGGTACTCACGCCGACACCTACCTGGCCGTAGTTGAGCAGTCCCCAGCACCAGAGCGTGTTGTCGGTATGCAGCTCGCAGCTGGTGTTGTTACCGAGCCCAGAGCTGTTAGACGGGGTGCCGCCTTCGAGCAGGACAGGGCTCGTGCGGTTCGTCGTTGTGCCGTCGCCCACTTGCCCGTAGGTGTTGTCTCCCCAGCAGTAACGTTCCTTGCCGGTGGTGGTTCGGCTGCAGGTGGTGTTTCCCTTCGCGGCGACCGCCGTCCAGGTGTCGCTGGGGGGATTGGGCACCTGGGTCGGGGTCGTCCGGTTGGTCGTGTCGCCGACACCGAGTTGTCCCGAGGCGTTGTAACCCCAGCAGAACAATGCCGGTGTGCTGGTGGTGGCGCACGCCTGCCCGTTGCCGGTGGCCGGGTTGCCGGTCCAGGTTGTCAAGGCGCCGACCTGTTGCGGCGATGGCTGGTTCGTCGTGCCCGCGCCGAGACCGAGTTCGTGGTCACCGTTGTATCCCCAGCACCACAGACTTCCGGCGGTCTGGATTCCGCAGGTGAAGCCTGCCCCGGCACTGATGCCTGTCCAGGTCGCGGCGCCGACGTGTACCGGGGTTGGCTGCGGGGTGACGACTCCGCCGTTGCCGATCTCGCCGGTGGCGTTGTTGCCCCAGCAGTAGAGGGCGCCGCCGGTCTGGATGCCGCATGCGTGCAGGGCGCCGGCGGTGACTGCTGTCCAGGTCGCCACACCGAGCTGGACCGGGGAGCTGTGGACGGCGGTGTCGGCGGTGAAGCCGAGCTGGCCGTCGCTGTTGTCTCCCCAGCAGAACATCAGGTTGGTTGAGTTCTGGATCCCGCAGGTGAAGTTGTCGCCGACGGCTAGCGCGGTCCACGTCCCTGCCCCGACCTGGGTCGGAGTCGAGCGTTCTTCGGTGTCACCGAGGCCGAGTTGGCCGTAGGAGTTCGCTCCCCAGCACCACAACGTGTGAGTCGAGCCGCCGGCCTTGGTGCCGCACATGTGGTCCGCGCCACCCTTGATGACCGACCACGTGGTGCTGTCGACTCCGCCGCCCGGTAGTTGGACCTGAGTCGGCGTGCTGCGGTAACCGAGTTCTCCCGTACCCATCAGACCGCTGTCACCGGTGCCCCACACCTGCATCGATCCGTCACCGAAATCTGCGGCGGCGGTAAGGCTGTTCGAGGCATTTGACGTCGTCCAGCTGAAGGCAGCTATTACCTGGGGGAGTAGTGATAGCAGGCCGAAGATCGCCGTCACGAATATGACGACGATCACTATGGGATGGCGGGCGCGACGGGTCGAGCCGCCATGGGCACCCAACACGGTGACTCAATCGACACAAGGGCGTGCATCCTTGATGGCCTCACGGATAGCAACCGCCAGGTCTTCGAACTTAACTCAAGGTGAGACAGCTGGAACTTGTAGCGAGCCCGGGCACCTTTGGCGCCGTCCAAGCCTTCCCCGGTCTTGGACGTTCTCTACTCAGTACCCGGGCTCGTCAGGGACACGGTATCGAGGGCTGGTGGTCGGAAGCAAAGGCCCGCGGGTTTTTAATCTGGAAATGCCGGCGCGGCTGCGTCGTCAAGGCCTTTTAGCTGCCAATGCTGGGGATCCGGTTGCGGTTTCGATGATCGCGAAAAATTTCTTTGCGTATTTCGGCAACGGACATCATGTCCGGTGGAGCGAAAATGGTCGCTACCGAAACCGAATAGTTGCATCAGAGCAGCACAAACGCCGCTGGTTCATCGGCAGTTTTGCGGCCTACCACAAGCGATCTCCTTCGTCGAGGGACTGCCCAGCGAGCGAATTCCCCGCTACGCTCCCGCCATCTGCAGTGCTTTGTCGTTTGTCGACCGGCCATGAGTTCGGACGCGAGAGGAAGCAAGCGGTGACGCGTTCACACATCACGGTGAGAGCCGCTGGTGAATCCGATCTGACCGACGTAGTCGCCTTGTGGTCGGAACTCAAGAGTTGCGGTGCCCTCACGCCACGGCAGGCCGCGTTCACTGACGATCGCACCGAAGATCGGGTACGTCGCCTGCTGGCGAGCCCGGCGTCCTGTGTGCTGCTCGCGTCGGTAAGTGGCGAGGTGGCTGGCATGGTGATGGTGACGACTGTTCCCTTCGGCGTCCTGAACGAGACGTTGTGTCTTCAGGTCGAATACACCGTGGTCGCGGAGAGATTTCGCCGACGTGGCGTCGGCCGAGCCTTGATCGGCGCGGCGGCCACGTATGCCGAACAGATCGGCGCCGATCAGGTCACGGTCAGTGTGTCGCCGCTGTCTCGTGAAGCGAACAGATTCTTCGCCCAGCTTGGGTTGGTCCCGCTCACGGTTCGTCGGGTCGCGCCAACGGCTGCTCTGCGCCGACGGATCGCCAGCCTGGACCATCGGAGCAGCGCAGGCCACGATCGGCCGACGGCCCGGCGTCCGGTCGGCGCTCACACCGGCATGCGCGCCGCATTGCGCCGAATCGCGATCGCCTCGACCGTGACGGCGACTTCAACTGAGCAGCCCTACGACGCGTAACCGGACTCCACCGCGAGACTGTCCGAAGCTATGCCTAGGATCGCGGGTGTGGTGAGTTCAACGCAGTCAGCAGCCGTTTCGAGCGCGAAGCACGATCGCCCACGATTACTGCTGCTCGACGGCCATTCCCTTGCCTACCGCGCTTTCTACGCCTTACCCGTCGAGAACTTCTCCACGACGACAGGTCAGCCGACCAACGCCGTCTATGGGTTCACCTCGATGCTCATCAATGTGTTGCGTGATGAGAAGCCTTCTCATGTGGCCGTCGCGTTCGACCTGGCCCGGCACAGTTTCCGCACCGATGCTTTCCCCGAGTACAAAGCGAATCGCTCGGCATCACCTGACGCATTTCAGGGTCAGGTCAGCCTGATCCAGGAGGTCCTCGCCGCGCTCGCGATTCCGGTGGTGACCGCCGAGACTTTCGAGGCGGACGACGTCATCGCGACGTTGACCGTGCAAGGCGAAGCGGCCGGCCTGGACGTATTGATCTGCACCGGTGATCGTGATGCTTTCCAGCTGGTCACTGACCACGTGACTGTTCTCTACCCGCGCAAGGGTGTCTCCGACATGGCACGGATGACGCCGTCCGCTGTCGAAGAACGCTATGGGCTGACGCCCATTCAATATCCCGACTTTGCCGCGTTGCGCGGCGACCCCAGTGACAACCTGCCGAACATTCCCGGCGTGGGCGAGAAAACTGCGGCGAAGTGGGTCCGCGATTTCGGGTCGCTAGCCGTGCTCGTCGACCGGGTCGACGAGGTGCCAGGCAAGGCAGGCGACGCGTTGCGGGCGAACCTGGCCAATGTGGTGCTCAACCGTCAGCTCACTGAGCTCGTCCGTGATGTGCCGCTGGAGGTTGGCCCGCACGATTTCCAGCTGGCTCAGTGGGATCGCGATGAGGTGCATCGAGTCTTCGATACGTTGCAGTTTCGGGTTTTGCGTGACCGTCTCTACGCGACGTTGGCGGCACCGGAGCCAGAGGCTGAGTCGGGCTTTGAGATTGACGGCGTCCAGCTTGGCCCCGACGAGTTAGTCGGTTGGCTCGCCGAGCACACCGGAACCCGGATGGGCCTGGCTGTCGCCGGTACATGGGGTCGCGGCACCGGCGTGCTTACCGGTCTGGCGTTCGCGACCTCTGATGGCGCTGGGGCCTACCTTGACCCGACCCAGCTCACCCAAGACGACGAGCAGGCGCTGGCTGGCTGGCTGGCTGATCCCGATCAGCTCAAGGCGATGCATGACGCCAAGGGTCCGATGTTGGCGCTCGCGGCGCATGGTTGGTCACTCGCCGGCCTCACGAGCGATACTGCCTTGGCCGCTTATCTGGCGTTGCCCGGCCAGCGTTCGTTCGATCTTGGTGATCTCGCGCTGCGCTATCTCCGGCGGGAGCTTCGGGCCGACGACGGGTCCGCCGACCAGGGGCAGCTGTTCCTCGAGGGCTTTGACGAAGGCGGCCAGGCGACTGACCTGATCGTGCGGGCTCGCGCGGTGCTCGACCTCGCCGACGCCTTCGATAGCGAGCTGACGGAGCGGGCCGCGACAGAGCTGCTTACCCAGGTCGAGCTACCGCTGATCGGGGTGTTGGCCAAACTCGAACGCACCGGAATCGCGGCCGACCTCGACGTGCTAGCTGATCTGTCGAGTGAGCTCGGCGGTTCGGTGAAAGATGCCGAGCAGGCGGCGTATGCGGTTGTCGGGCGCGAGTTCAACCTCGGTTCACCCAAGCAGCTGCAACAGATTCTCTTCGATGAACTCGGCCTCCCGAAGACGAAGAAAATCAAGACCGGTTACACCACGGACGCCGATGCCCTGCAAAGTCTGTTGGCTCAAACCGAGCACCCGCTGCTCGAACATCTGCTGCATCATCGCGACGTCTCACGGCTGAAGACCGTGGTCGACTCGCTGATCCCGATGATTGACGATCACGGGCGCATTCATACGACGTTCAACCAGTTGGTCGCGGCCACCGGCCGGCTGTCGTCGACTGATCCGAACTTGCAGAACATCCCGATCCGCACCGCCGAAGGGCGCCGCATCCGGCAGGCTTTCGTCGTCGGAGCCGGCTACGAATCATTGATGACCGCCGATTACAGCCAGATCGAGATGCGGATCATGGCCGACCTGTCAGGTGACGACGCTTTGGTCGAGGCGTTCAACTCCGGTTTCGACTTCCATGCGACCACCGCCGCGAGTGTGTTCGGCGTCCCGCTTGAGCAGGTCGACGGCGAGCTTCGCAACAGGGTCAAGGCGATGAATTACGGGCTGGCGTACGGGTTGTCAGCCTATGGACTCTCGCAACAGCTCGGCATCGCGCCGGACGAAGCGCGTGGATTGATGAGCGAGTATTTCGAGCGCTTCGGCGGCGTCCGAGCTTATTTGAACGAGGTCGTTGATATTGCCCGCCGCGATGGCTACACACAGACCATCATGGGCCGCCGGCGCTACCTGCCCGACCTGACCAGCGACAATCGGCAGCGCCGTGAAATGGCCGAACGGATGGCGTTGAACGCGCCGATCCAGGGCAGTGCGGCCGACATCATCAAGGTCGCGATGCTCAATGTCGAGCGCGCGCTTTCGGCCGCCGGCTTGACGTCGCGCATGTTGCTGCAGGTGCACGACGAACTCGTGTTCGAGATCGCGCCGGGGGAGCGCGCCGACCTCGAAGAGTTGGTACGCCGGGAGATGGCCGGTGCCTACCCGCTCAAAGCGCCACTCGATGTTTCGGTCGGGGTCGGCCTGACCTGGGACGCCGCCGGGCACTGAGACGTGCCGAAGGTATTTTCTTGGCGCGCGGGATATCTTAAGAGTCGCTGGGAGAGTGAGTGCGTGCAGTGCAAGTAATAGGCAATGCGCTCTGATGGGGTACCCGGCCACCCATTCACCTCGATCAGCTAGCTCAGGAGATGCATGTGAGCAGTACACGGTTTCATCGGGTCAGTGCTGTCGGATTCGCGGCGCTGGCGGTCGCGGGCCTGGTCAGTGGATGTAACAGCTCAAAGGCAAAGTCGAGTGCGGTAATCCCAACCTCAGCTACGCCGACGGTGGATTCGCCGGTCGCGTCGACCACTACGCCAAGCTCACCTGTGTTGTCTGGCTTAGCTGGCGCCTCCTCGTTATCCGCTGCCGAATCGGCGGTTGCATCCGCACTGGCTACCGCCGCTCCTTCGCCCACGAAGGTCGTCGCGACCGGTGGCGGCACTTTCTGCAAGGAGGTCGCGGCCAGTGAGAACGCGTCGCTCGCGCACATCGCCGCTGGTGGTATTACTCCGGCCGCGATCAAAGCGGAGTTCGCGAGTTACCACACGGTCGAGGGCGAGGCGCTGTCGATCGCGCCGAGTTCACTCAAGCCTGATCTCGTGGTGCTGTTCGGGGCGACGGACAAGATCTACGCCGCGATCGCGGCCGCAAACTACGACTTCACCAAGATCAACCCAGCGTCTATGACCGGGCTCGATACGCCGCAGGTCAAGGCCGCCGAAGCGAATATCAACGCCTACATGAAGAACACTTGCGGGATCAACACGCCGGGGTCTTGACATCTCGGCTGTGACAAGCCCGCTGAGCTGAGTGTTCTCTGGGCGGCTGCCGCTCGGGGCTTGGGTAGGCCGCTGACCGATCAGCCGCCGGGCTTGTCACAGACGAAAATCGCGGTGCCGGGAATCAGCTGGCCACGAAGTGGTGACCAGCCGCCCCATATTTGCTGGTGATCGGTAGGCCACTCGGGTTCGACCAGATCATTGATGACCAGCCCGGAGGCCACAATCTCGCGAACCCGGTCACCGAGCGTGCGATGGTGTTCGACGTACGTCGCGTGGCTGTCGTCGTCCTGCTCGACGTAGGGCATGCGGTCGAAATATGAGGTGACCGCCGTTAGCCCGGCCGACCCCGGATCGTCAAGGAAGGCCCATCGCAGCGGGTGGCTGACCGAGAATACGAATCGGCCGCCAGGCCGCAACACCCGCGCGACCTCACGCAATACAGCGGCTGAATCGGCGACGAAAGGCAGCGCGCCGAAGGCACTGCAGACGATGTCGAAGCTTGCGTCGGCCAGCGGGAGAGCCTGCGCGTCGGCCTGAAACAGCGGGACATCGATCCCGGTCGAGGCGGCCAATCGCTTCGCGTGCGCGAGTTGCCCGGCGGACAGATCAAAGGCGACGACGTTGGCGCCGACCGACACTAGCCAGCGTGCGCACTGCGCCGCTCCGCACCCGATCTCGACTACTCGCTTGCCAGCTAACGCGGCGGTCGGACCAAGCAGCTGGGCATCGGCTTCGTCGAGACCTTCCGGACACCAGATGAAGCCCACGTCACGCAGAAAGCTGCCGTGCTCGCGCTGATAGTCGTCGGCAGCGTCGTCCCACCAGCGCCTGTTCGCGCGGACCGTCTCAGCCGTAGCGACCGGTCGGCGGCTGACTCCCTCGACGATCAGCTCTGGTTCGAAAGTCACGTCGGACATGCTCTCAGGGTTCGTGGCTGGCTCACTTATCGCCGGTTCGTGACGGGTTCGTCGGCGGTTCGCGGCGCGTACATTGACCGGTTCGTCGCGTCCCCCGTATTGTGGTGAGCGCGTTTGGGCCTGCGCGGTCTCGGTATGGAGCAGGCTCGCTTTCGTTTCGGTCGAACATCGGTTACCTGAGCTGCGCTGACCTCGGCGTGTGGCCGCCGGTTCGCGGTCGGACGACGGGCCCCTGCGCATTTGCCGATGAATTGCCCGTGACCGGAGCCGACCCCCCTATGACCAGCAGCACCGACGTTCGCCCGCAATACAACACCTTCCCCATCCCCGTGTCGACCTCGCCCGTAGTGGCGATCAACGACATCGGATCGGCGGATGATTTCCTCGCCGCTATCGACGAAACCATCAAGTATTTCAATGATGGCGACATCGTCGAGGGCACGATCGTCAAGGTCGATCGTGACGAGGTGCTCCTCGACATCGGCTACAAAACCGAGGGTGTCATCCCCTCTCGGGAGCTGTCGATCAAGCATGACGTCGACCCCAACGACATCGTCAAGGTTGGCGACCAGGTCGAAGCCCTCGTTCTCCAGAAGGAGGACAAAGAAGGCCGGCTGATCCTGTCCAAGAAGCGCGCCCAGTACGAACGCGCCTGGGGCACGATCGAGCAGATCAAGGAGAATGACGAGATCGTCACCGGTACGGTGATCGAGGTCGTCAAGGGTGGTCTGATCCTCGACATTGGGCTTCGTGGCTTCTTGCCAGCGTCCCTGGTCGAAATGCGTCGAGTCCGCGACTTGCAGCCGTATGTCGGCCGCGAGCTCGAAGCGAAGATCATCGAGCTGGACAAGAACCGCAACAACGTCGTGCTGTCGCGTCGGGCCTGGCTCGAGCAGACTCAGTCCGAGGTGCGTCAGACCTTCTTGACCACACTCAAGAAGGGCCAGATCCGCAACGGTGTCGTCTCCTCGATCGTCAACTTCGGTGCCTTCGTCGACCTCGGTGGGGTTGACGGTTTGGTGCACGTTTCGGAGCTGTCGTGGAAGCACATCGACCACCCGAGCGAGGTCGTCGAGGTCGGCAACGAGGTCACTGTCGAGGTGCTCGACGTCGACATGGATCGCGAGCGTGTCTCGCTGTCGCTGAAGTCGACGCAGGAAGACCCGTGGCAGGCATTCGCCCGTACCCACGCGATGGGTCAGGTCGTGCCCGGCAAGGTCACCAAGCTGGTCCCGTTCGGCGCGTTCGTTCGCGTCGAAGAGGGCATCGAGGGCTTGGTGCACATCTCCGAGCTGGCCGAGCGTCACGTCGAGATTCCCGAGCAGGTCGTGCAGGTCGGCGACGACATCTTCGTGAAGGTCATCGACATCGACCTGGAGCGTCGTCGGATCAGCCTCTCGCTCAAGCAAGCCAACGAGAACGCGGGCAGCGAAGCCACCGGTGCCGAGTCGCACTTCGACCCGACGCTGTATGGCATGGCGGCCAGCTACGACGAGGCCGGCACTTACATCTACCCGGATGGTTTCGATTCAGAGACCAACGAGTGGTTGCCAGGCCACGAAGTGCAGCAGGCCGAATGGGAGCGTCAGTACGCCGAGGCGCGCACGCGTTTCGAGGCGCACCAGAACCAGATCGTGGAAGCCCAGAAGGCCGAAGCGGCTGCCGCGACGACGACCTCGTCGTCGTCTTCGAGTTCGACGAGCACTCCGACAGGTGCCACCAGCTCGTCGTCTTCGTCTTCGGATGACCAGCCGACTGGCAGCCTGGCGTCGGACGAGCAGCTCGAAGAGCTGCGTCGCAAGCTCACCAGCGGCGAGGCCTGATCTTCAGGCGTGCAGTTGCGTGACGTTGGATTGTGGGCCCCGCTTCGGCGGGGCCCACGCCAATTCTGGCTCCGGGGTGGGGAGCCCAGCCATGTTCGGCCTGCTTTCGTCGTCCGATGGCCTTTTTTTCGTGATCATGCAAAGAATCGTCACCCGGTTCGTCGATCGTGACGATTCTTTGCATGATCACGAAAAGAGTCCGAGGTGCGGACGGCGTGCGTCCGGACAATACCCGGCCGCATGTGGGCAGTGGCAGGTTGAGGACGGGTTGGTGGCAGGGTGAGCGCATGCTGACTGTCGGGTTGACGGGCGGGATCGGGGCTGGCAAATCCGCCGTGGCTCATCGCCTGGCCGATCTCGGGGCCATCGTGATTGACGCCGATGTGCTCGCTCGTAACGTCGTCCAGCCAGGTAGCGCTGGCCTGGCCGCAGTTATCGATGCCTTCGGCCCCGACGTTGTGGACGACGCCGGAAACCTCGACCGGTCGAGGCTCGCGTCGTTGGTATTCGCCGACTCAGCGGCCCGAACGAGGCTTGAGGCGATCGTGCATCCGCTGGTGCGAGCGAAGACCCGGGAGCTGATCGCGGCGGCTCCTGACGATGCCATCGTCATCAATGAGGTGCCGCTGCTGGTCGAGGCGAATCTTGCGGCCGACTATGACGTGATCGTCGTCGTACAGGCTCAGCCCGAGACACGACTGCGGCGGTTGGTCGATCGCGGCTTGTCGGCCGAGGAGGCGCGTCAGCGGATTGCCGCGCAGGCATCGGACGTCGACCGGCGCGCTGTCGCCGACTACCTGATCGATAACGATGGCACCCTCGATGATCTCGTCGTCCAGGTCGACCGGCTTTGGCAGCAGCTTCTCCAGCGACTGAGCACTGCCGCGGATCGGCGACCGTGAGAGCCGGCTCGACAAAGTGTCGGTGCCAGCCCGTAGTTTGGACGACGTGAGACCAATCACCGACCTCGAGCGTCGCGTCGCGCCTGTCCAAGTCGTCAGCGACTTCGTTCCCTCGGGCGACCAGCCGGCCGCGATCGAGGAGATGGAGAAGCGAATCCGGCGTGGCGATCGCGACGTGGTGTTGCTCGGCGCGACCGGAACCGGCAAGTCGGCCACCACCGCATGGCTGATCGAACGACTGCAACGGCCGACTCTCGTGATGGCGCCGAACAAGACGCTGGCCGCGCAGTTGGCGAATGAGCTGCGCGAGATGCTGCCGAACAACGCGGTCGAATACTTCGTCAGCTACTACGACTATTACCAGCCTGAGGCGTACATCCCGCAGACCGATACCTATATCGAGAAAGACTCCTCGATCAACAACGAGGTCGAGCGGTTGCGGCACTCGTCCACGAACAGTTTGCTTACTCGGCGTGATGTCGTGGTGGTGGCCAGCGTTTCCTGCATCTACGGCCTCGGCACTCCGCAGGAGTACGTCGACCGGATGGTGCGGCTCAAAATTGGCGACCAGATCGAGCGCGATACGCTGCTGCGCCGGTTGGTCGATATTCAATACACTCGCAATGACATCGCGTTTACCCGAGGCACATTCCGGGTGCGGGGCGACACCATCGAGATCATTCCGCAGTACGAAGAACTCGCCGTCCGGATCGAGATGTTCGGTGACGAGATCGAGAAATTATCGACCCTGCACCCGCTGACCGGTGAAGTTATTACCGAAGACACGGAGCTGTATGTCTTCCCGGCGTCCCATTATGTTGCCGGCCCTGAGCGGATGGAACGGGCGATTCGCGGCATCGAATCCGAGCTTGAACAGAGGCTGGCGGAGTTCGAAAAGCAGGGCAAGTTGCTGGAAGCGCAACGGTTGCGGATGCGTACGACGTACGACCTGGAAATGATGCGGCAAGTCGGTAGTTGCGCTGGCATCGAGAACTACAGTCGGCATATCGATGGCCGTGACCCTGGCACCGCGCCGAATACGCTGATGGACTATTTCCCCGAGGATTTCCTGCTCGTCATCGACGAGTCGCACGTTACGGTGCCACAGATCGGTGGCATGTATGAAGGCGACATGTCGCGCAAGCGCAACCTGGTTGAGCACGGCTTCCGGCTGCCTAGCGCGATGGACAATCGTCCGCTGCGATGGGAAGAATTCGTCGACCGTATCGGGCAAACGGTTTATCTTTCGGCAACTCCCGGGCATTACGAGTTGTCGCGGGTGCAGGGCGATGTCGTCGAGCAGGTGATTCGGCCTACCGGCCTGATCGACCCCGAGATTATCGTGAAGCCGAGCAAGGGTCAGATCGATGATCTCGTGCACGAAATCAGGCTGCGTACCGAAAAAGACGAGCGGGTCTTGGTTACCACGCTGACAAAGAAGATGTCCGAAGACCTCACCGATTATCTGCTCGACCTCGGTATTCGGGTGCGTTATCTGCACAGCGAAGTCGATACTTTGCGCCGAATCGAGCTGCTCCGCGAGTTGCGTCTCGGCGAATATGACGTGCTCGTCGGCATTAACCTGCTGCGCGAAGGTCTCGACCTCCCCGAGGTGTCGTTGGTGGCGATTCTGGACGCCGACAAGGAAGGCTTCTTGCGTTCCGACACTTCGCTGATTCAGACCATTGGGCGGGCAGCTCGTAACGTGTCCGGCCAGGTGCATATGTATGCCGACACCACCACGAAGTCGATGGCAAGGGCGATTGACGAGACCAATCGACGTCGGGCCAAGCAGATCGCCTACAACACCGAACGCGGCATCGATCCGCAGCCGCTGCGCAAGAAGATTGCTGACATTCTCGATTCGATCGTCCGCGAAGACGCCGATACCCAGTCGTTAATCGGCGGTTCTGGTCGCCAAGTCAGCCGGGGTAAAACGCCGGTACCCGGCTTGTCGTCACGGGGGAGCGGAGCCGGGGCGCACTCTCGCGAGTTGGCCGGTATGCCGCGCGAAGAACTCGCCGAGCTGATTTCTCAGCTGACCGAGCAGATGCACGTCGCGGCCACCGAATTGCAGTTCGAGTTAGCGGCACGATTGCGTGACGAGATCCACGATTTGAAGAAAGAGCTACGCGGCATGGAAGCCGCCGGCGCTCGCTGAATTTAGCCTGGTGACAGCGGGTAGCTACCAGCCGCGAGTGCGCCACTCGGCTAGATGGGGGCGCTCGACGCCGAGGTTCGTGTCATTGCCGTGGCCGGGATATACCCAGGTCGCGTCCGGCAGGCGTCCGAAAACCCGAGACTCAAGGTCATCCATCAATGAACTGAAATTCTCCGGACTGGTCGTCTTGCCAGGCCCGCCAGGAAACAGCGAATCGCCGGTGAACACATGTGGTGCTGCCGGATCGGCGTCGTACAGCAGTGCGATGCTGCCCGGCGTATGCCCGCGAAGGTGGATCACCTTCAGCTGAACCTGCCCGACCTCGATGACGTCGCCATCCTCGACCGATGCGGTGACCGGAATCGGCAAGCCGGGGGCGTCCAACGGATGCGCGATGACCTTCTCCGGGCCAGTGACGCCGGTGACCTGTTCGAGGCCTTGCCAGTGATCGGCGTGCTGATGGGTGGTGATCACGCTGACCAGCAGACCGTCGCCGCGTTCGGCCAACAGCCGGTCCGGCTCGGCCGCCGCGTCGATCAGCGCGGTGTCGCCGGTTGCTAGGCAGCGCAGGAAGTAGGCGTTGTTATTCATCGGACCGACCGCGAGCTTGGTGATTCGCAGCCCGGGCAGTTCGCGGACGGCGGCTTGGCCACCAACTATCGTCGTGCCGGTGTATCCGTCGGTTGCCGTCATGTCGACAGTCTTTCCCATGTCGCTGTTACCGATGACACTCGGGGAGCCTGCAGTACCGACGGTCGCGAAGTTACTTCCAGGCCAGTGGGCCCGCAGGGCTACTTCCAGGCCGGTGGGACCGGCAGCGCACCAGACGACACGATCAGCTCGTGACCGTCACCTCGGCCGAGCAGCCACCAGGCCAATGCGTATGACGGGCCTTCGATGATTGCCCCTGAACCGTCGCCGAACACATGATGGACGGCGGAGTCGTCGGCCGACAGCGTGACCGGTGGCATGTCGAGTGTGTCGAAGCGGTTCGCGGTCGAGTCGAGGATGCGAGCGGCCAGCTGAACCGGCCAGTCGGCCGCGCCGTAGCCAGCATCGAGGTCGACATGGTGAATCGCGACTTCGCGGATGCGGCCGTCGATCAGGGCGGACGCCGGCCGAGGCTCGCCGCCGGGCCACAGCGTCGGCGCGGACCAGAGCTCAGCCGGCATGGCCGCGATGCTTGCCGCGAACGTTGCCACGGATTGTTCGAGATCGGCGAGCTGTTCGTCCAGAGCCCGGCTTGAGCCCGTCTCGATGGCGGCGTCACGTTCGTCGCGGCTCGGATAAGCCGGTACCAATTGACCGATAGCCGCGCCGTCGAGCATCCGCCGGTATCCCTCGGCGTTGCGGGCCAGGTGCGTTAGCACGTGTCCGCGACTCCAGTCGGGCAGCTGCGAGGGGCCCCGCAGGTCGGCGTCCGTCATAGCTTTGGCGGTGTCAAGAAGTTGCTGGCTTGCTGCCTCGAGGGCGGCGGAATCGGCGGCTGGGTCCCAGTGTTCAGTCACACGCAGACCCTATCGACGCCGTCCTCGATGCGCTTGGAATTTCTCGCCGTTCGGAACTGTCAGACCTGCCACTTACGATGGAGGCTGGCTGGGGTAGTAGTTCGGTCACGTAGTAGTTGGTTGAGGTAGTAGTCGGTTCAGGTAACAGTCGCGAAAGGGTGGGGTCACCTCGTCATGGCAGATCGTCTCGTCGTGCGTGGCGCCCGTGAACACAATCTCAAAGACGTTTCTCTCGATTTGCCGCGTGATGCGCTGATCGTCTTCACCGGGTTGTCCGGTTCCGGCAAGTCGAGCTTGGCGTTCGACACGATCTTCGCCGAAGGTCAACGGCGTTACGTCGAGTCGTTGTCGGCCTATGCCCGGCAGTTCCTCGGCCAGATGGACAAGCCTGACGTTGACTTCATTGAGGGTCTTTCGCCCGCAGTGTCGATCGACCAGAAGTCGACGTCACGCAACCCGCGATCGACCGTTGGCACGATCACCGAGGTCTACGACTATCTCCGCCTGCTGTATGCACGCATCGGCCACCCGCATTGCCCGGTCTGTGGTCGGGCGATCTCTCGACAGACTCCGCAGCAGATCGTCGACCGGATCATGGAGTTCGACGAGGGCAGCCGATTTCAGGTGCTCGCGCCGCTGATTCGTGGCCGCAAGGGCGAGTACGCGGAGCTCTTCGGCGACTTGCAGACCAAGGGTTTCGCCCGGGTCCGCGTCGACGGTGTCGTTTATCCGCTGACTGAGCCGCCCAAGCTCAAGAAGCAGGAGAAGCACACCATCGAGGTGGTCGTCGACCGCCTGTCCGTCAAAGAGTCGTCGAAGCGACGGCTGACCGACTCGGTCGAGACTGCTCTTGGTTTATCGACCGGATTGCTTACCTTGGAGTTCGTTGATCTACCCGAAGATGATCCGCATCGCGAGCGAATCTTCTCCGAACACCTGGCCTGCACCTACGACGATCTGTCGTTCGAAGAGCTCGAACCGCGGTCGTTCTCCTTCAACTCACCATTCGGTGCTTGCACCGAATGCACCGGCCTCGGCAACAAACTCGAGGTCGACCCCGACCTGCTGATTCCTGATCCGACGATGTCAATCGACGAAGGCGTGATCTCGCCGTGGAGTTCGGGCAGTTCGTCCGACTACTTTGTCCGGTTGCTCGAAGCTCTCGCCGGCACCCTCGGCTTCAGTACGTCGACGCCATGGGAGCGGTTGCCGGCGAAGATCCGCAAATGCGTGCTGTACGGGCATGACGAGCAGGTGCACGTCCGGTACAAGAATCGTTACGGCCGCGAGCGGGCTTATTACACGACGTACGAAGGTGTTGTGCCGTTTATCGAACGGCGCCATTCTGAGGTCGAGAGCGAGTGGAGCCGGGAGAAGTTCGAGGGCTATATGCGCGAGGTGCCGTGCCCGAAGTGTGACGGTAAGCGCCTCAAGCCGGTCTCGCTCGCGGTCACCCTCGGCGGAAAGTCGATCGCGGACGTCGCCGGCCTGCCGATTGGTGAATGCGCGGAATTCTTGCGCGCGCTCGATTTATCGGCCCGCGACAAGCAGATTGCCGAGCGGGTGGTCAAAGAAGTCAACGCCCGCTTGGGTTTCTTGCTCGATGTCGGGTTGCATTACCTCACCCTCGATCGCTCGGCTGGAACATTGGCCGGCGGTGAAGCCCAACGCATTCGGCTGGCAACTCAGATCGGCTCAGGCCTGGTCGGCGTCTTGTATGTGCTCGACGAACCGAGTATCGGCCTGCACCAGCGCGATAATCATCGGCTGATCGACACTTTGGTACGGCTGCGTGATCTCGGTAATACGCTGATTGTCGTCGAGCATGACGAAGACACTATTCGGGCTGCCGACTGGGTTGTTGATATTGGCCCAGGCGCGGGGGAGCATGGCGGCCAGGTCGTCGTATCGGGTTCGGTCGACGATTTGTTGAATAGCAAGGAATCGCTGACCGGGGCATATTTGTCGGGTCGTACCTCGATCGAGGTGCCGTCGGTGAGGCGACCGATCGATCCGAAGCGGGCGCTGATCGTGAAAGGTGCCCGCGAACACAATCTGCGGGGCATCGACGTTAGTTTTCCGCTCGGTTGTTTCGTCGCGGTCACCGGAGTTTCCGGGTCAGGCAAGTCGACCCTGGTCAACGACATTCTTTATACGGCGCTGGCCAGGGAGATCTACTCGGCGAAGACGGTGCCGGGGCGCCATGCCAGGATCACCGGGCTCGAACACGTCGACAAGGTGATCCATGTCGATCAGAGCCCGATCGGCCGCACCCCGCGCTCGAATCCGGCTACCTATACCGGCGTTTTCGATAACATCCGCAAGCTGTTTGCCGAAACCACTGAGGCGAAAGTGCGCGGCTACCTGCAAGGCAGGTTCTCCTTCAACGTCAAGGGTGGTCGCTGCGAAGCGTGTTCCGGGGATGGCACGATCAAGATCGAGATGAACTTCCTGCCCGACGTTTATGTGCCGTGCGAGGTTTGCCACGGCGCTCGATATAACCGCGAGACACTTGACGTCCATTTCAAAGGCAAGACGATTGCCGAAGTCCTCGATATGCCGATCGAAGAGGGTGCCGAATTCTTCGCGGCAATCCCGGCGATCTCGCGCCATCTTTCGACGCTGGTTGATGTCGGCCTTGGTTACGTACGGCTTGGGCAACCCGCGCCGACCCTGTCTGGTGGCGAAGCCCAGCGGGTAAAACTCGCATCGGAGTTGCAGAAACGGCAGACCGGCCGCACGATCTACGTGCTCGACGAGCCGACTACCGGTCTGCATTTCGAGGACGTTCGCAAACTGCTACTCGTGCTGCAATCGTTGGTCGACAAAGGCAACAGCGTCATCGTGATCGAGCACAATCTCGACGTCGTCAAGACCGCCGACTGGGTTATCGATATGGGTCCCGAAGGTGGCTCCGGTGGTGGCCTCGTCGTCGCTGAAGGCACGCCGGAATTCGTCGCGGAGGTTGAGGGTAGCCATACCGGTACCTTCTTGCGATCCATTCTTGCCGGCCGCTCGGCATCGACGGTCGTCGCGAAAGCGAAGCCGGCGGTTCGCCCGGCGAAGGCTGCGGCTAGCGGGGCGAAGGCTGCGGCTAGCGGGGCGAAGTTGCGGGCGACAACACCGAAAGCTGCGGCGGCTAAACGTAGTGTGGCTCCGGTCGCGAAATCAGCTGCCGCGAAGTCAGGGTCCACGAGGTCGGCGACGTCCGCGCGGGCGACGAGCCGAAGCTAGGCTGGCACCGTGGCGAGCCTAGCCCGAACGATCTCGTATCGACCTTCGCCGGGTTCGATTCCGGAGTCGCCCGGTGTTTATCGCTTTCGTGACCCGCAAGGCCGCGTTGTTTATGTCGGTAAGGCGAAGAATCTGCGCTCGCGGTTGAACTCATATTTCGCGGACGTCGCTACTCTGCACCCACGCACCTACAGCATGGTGACCACGGCGAATCACGTCGAGTGGACGGTGGTATCGACCGAAGTCGAGGCATTGCAGCTCGAATATAACTGGATCAAAGAATTCGATCCGCGATTCAATGTGAAATACCGGGATGACAAGAGTTACCCCTATCTCGCGGTCACCCTGAACGAAGAAGTGCCGCGGCTGACGGTGATGCGCGGGGCTAAACGCAAAGGCGTGCGCTACTTCGGCCCGTACTCGCACGCATGGGCGATCCGCGAAACTCTCGATCTGCTATTGCGAGTATTCCCGGCCCGCACCTGTTCGGCCGGTGTCTTTAAGCGTGCGGAACGGGTCGGTCGCCCATGCCTGCTCGGCCATATCGGTAAATGCTCGGCGCCGTGTGTCGGTCGAGTAAGCCTCGAAGAGCATCGACAAATTGTCGCCGACTTCTGTGATTTTATGGCCGGTCATACCGGCGCCTATCTCAAACGGCTCGAACGTGAAATGCGAGACGCCGCCGACGCGCAAGAATATGAACGCGCGGCCCGATTACGTGACGACGCGGGAGCATTGCGCCAGGCCATGGAGAAGCAGGCCGTTGTCCTTGCCGACGACACCGACGCCGATGTTATTGCGCTGGCTGAAGATCAGCTCGAAGCAGCTGTGCACGTTTTCTTCGTCCGAGGTGGGCGAGTACGCGGCCAGCGTGGCTGGGTAGTGGAAAAAGTCGAAGATGTGACGACCGGCGACCTTGTCGAGCATTTCCTGACCCAGCTTTATGGCGAGGCACAGGCGCCGTCCGGGCTTGCGGCCCCAGATGAACTTGCGACCTCGGCTGAGCTGGTGGCCCCGGCCGAAAGTGTTGGCGACGTGCCGCGCGAGGTACTGGTGCCCACATTGCCATCCGACGTCGATGCGGTGAGCCAATGGCTCGACGTCCGACGTGGCTCCCACGCCGATCTCCGGGTGCCGCAGCGCGGCGACAAGCGAGCACTGATGGAGACCGTTGCCCGCAACGCTGCCCAGTCGCTCGCGATGCATAAAGTGCGCAGAGCCGGCGATTTGACAGCTCGAAGTCAAGCCCTCCAGGAGATTCAGGAGGCGCTCGAACTCGACCAAGCTCCTTTGCGCATCGAGTGTTTCGACATTTCGAACCTGCAGGGCACCGACATCGTCGCGTCGATGGTCGTTTTCGAAGACGGGCTCGCCCGCAAAAGTGAATACCGGCGGTTCGCGATTACCTCCGTCGGTGCTGCCGCGCTGCCGGTCGATCTGTTCCCGCACGCGGCGCCTGGCTGCACCGAGGGGCAGGTCGAATCCGGTGTCGAGGTTTGGCAGAGCATGGGCCAAACCGGCGAGGAGCGAGCGACCGCCAATGACGTCGCGGCGATCTATGAGGTAATCACCCGGCGATTCAAGCGTTACCTCGACGAGCGCTCCGCAGAAGATCACCAGGTAGACGAACTGGCCGACAGCGATGAGGCCAACCAGACGGACGAAGCAGGTCTCCGGCCGACCATGATCGATCCGGAGACCGGCAGGCCGCGCAGGTTCGCTTACTTGCCGAACTTAGTCGTGGTCGACGGCGGCCCTCCGCAGGTCACGGCGGCGCGACGCGCGCTCGCTGACCTCGGCATCGACGACATCGCGCTGGTCGGATTGGCCAAACGCCTTGAGGAAGTGTGGCGCCCGGGAGATCCCGATCCGGTGATCTTGCCGCGCAGCAGCGAAGGGCTGTATCTGCTCCAGCGAGTCCGTGATGAAGCGCACCGATTCGCGATCAGCTACCACCGCGCGAAGCGGTCGAAGTCGATGACTCGGGGCGCGCTCGACGGCATTCCCGGCTTGGGCTCGACCCGGCGAGCTGCTTTGCTGCGCCAGTTTGGGTCGGTTCGACGATTGCGTGCGGCCACCATTGAAGAGATTGCCGAAGTTCCTGGGGTCGGTCAGCGGACGGCGGAAGTCGTGCATGCCGCGCTGGCCACCGGAGCGACTGCGGCTATCGCGAAGAAAGCAGGCCCGTCTAGTGTCGCGCCGGAGGGCGTCGTCGCCGATCATGGTCGTGAACACGATCCGATCGAGGCCGGGTCGGCCGTCGCCGCGAGTGGAGGGAATCCCAAGTGAGCACCGCGTTGACGCCGCCAGAGGGCACCGCCCATGTCGGCTTGCAGCTTGTGGTGTTGACAGGCTTGTCCGGCGCCGGTCGCAGTACGGCAGCCAAGTGCCTGGAAGATCTAGGCTGGTTCGTCGTCGACAATTTGCCGCCCGGTCTGCTCGGCACCATGGTCGAACTCGGTAGCCGTTCTGGCGGAGCGATCACTAAAATCGCGGCAGTTGTCGACGTCCGTAGTCGTGGTTTCACCTCCGACCTGCATGGCGCGTTGGCGGCTCTGGAACGCCATGGTGGCGCGCCGCAGGTGCTGTTCCTAGAGGCCTCGGACGACGAGCTGGTTCGTCGTTTTGAGAACGTTCGGCGCCCACATCCGTTGCAAGGTGATGGCCGGCTGGTCGACGGTATTGCCCGCGAACGCGAACTGCTCCGCGACGTGCGCGGCGAAGCCGATCTGTCGATCGACACGTCCCAGTTGAACGTGCATGAGCTGCGGGCAAAGATTGTGGCCGCGTTCGGCGACGAGGCTGACGCGGTGCTGCGAGCCAACGTGGTTTCGTTCGGCTACAAATACGGCTTACCGGTCGACGCCGATCTGGTTGTCGACTGTCGATTCTTGCCGAATCCGCATTGGGTACCGGAGTTGCGGCCGATGACCGGACGCGATCCCGAGGTGCGCGACTACGTGCTCGCCCAGCCGGGCGCGCTCGATTTTCTCGACCGTTACGAAGAATTGTTGGCCATCGTTGTTGAGGGTTATAGGCGCGAGGGCAAGCGTTACCTCACGCTCGCGGTCGGTTGCACCGGCGGCAAACATCGCAGCGTGGCGATGGCTGAGGAGCTTGCCACCCGCCTGCGCGCACTCGGCCTGGCTCACGACGCCAACCGCCGTGCCGCCAACGATGACGCCAGTAACGACACCAATAGTGACGCTGGCCATGAGGCCAACCCCAGTGACCGTCTGGGCGAGGCAATCGACGTCCAGGTCACCCATCGAGACCTTGGTCGCGAGTGAAGCCCGACCACAGACTTCACCACCACGGGCAATCCCGGTACGTTGCGTGCAGCAGTCACACGATGTGTTGGCTTGCGTGAACTGCGGGCACTGAAATACACGGCACTGACACGACCTTGAACTACTCGCCGCATCCCTCGCGGCGATCGTCGAGTATCGAACGGAAGAGGTAGCACGATGGCGATGACCGCAGCAGTCAAAGACGAGTTGTCTCGGCTGTCGATCACGAAATCGTGCTGCCGCAAGGCAGAGACAGCGGCGCTGCTGCGTTTCGCCGGAGGCTTGCACATCGTCGCGGGCCGGGTCGTGGTCGAAGCCGACCTCGACACCGGTATCTCCGCTCGCCGGCTCCGCCGCGACATCGCCGAGCTTTACGGTCACAGCTCCGATCTGGCCGTGGTCGCGCCTGGTGGTCTACGTAAAGGCAGTCGTTACCTTGTCCGGGTCGTGAAGGACGGCGACCTGTTGGCCAAACAAACCGGCTTGATTGACGGCCATGGTCGGCCGATCCGCGGCTTGCCGCCGCAGGTCGTCTCCGGCGGAGTATGTGACGCGGAAGCCGCCTGGCGCGGTGCTTTCGTGGCGCACGGCTCACTCACCGAACCTGGCCGCTCGTCAGCTCTCGAAGTGACTTGCCCAGGCCCCGAGGCCGCGCTGGCACTGGTCGGCGCGGCTCGTCGACTCGGAGTCGCGGCCAGGGCTCGCGAGGTGCGCGGCGTTGATCGAGTGGTGATTCGCGACGGCGATGCGATCGGCGTGCTGCTTACCCGGCTGGGTGCCCACGACAGCGTGTTGGCCTGGGAAGAGCGCCGGGTCCGCCGTGAAGTTCGCGCCGCAGCCAACAGGTTGGCGAATTTTGACGACGCGAATCTGCGCCGTTCCGCGCGCGCCGCAGTGGCTGCTGGAGCCCGGGTCAAGCGAGCTCTGGAGCTGCTTGGCGAAGAGGCTCCCGAGCATTTGGTGGTCGCCGGTCAGCTGAGGATCGAACACGCGCAGGCATCGCTGGAAGAACTCGGCGCTTTGGCCGAGCCGCCGATGACCAAAGACGCGGTGGCGGGTCGGATCCGGCGGCTACTCGCGATGGCCGACAAGCGGGCCAATGATCTCGGTCAGCCCGGCACGGACGCCGTCCTGAGCGCTGAAATGCTGATGTCGTAGGCCAGCCGACCGGCGCGGAGTCACCGGGGCGCATCGGTTAGGATTGACCTGCTCGCGCTTGGCTCATCGCGCAGCATCTTGCAGTCAGCGATTGCGCCGTAGTGCGTCAGCGATAGCTGAGTTCAACTACCACATGACACGTCGACGATCACGATCCTTGACGTGGGACGAAGGAGATCTCCGTGAGTATCCGTGTCGGCGTCAATGGCTTCGGTCGTATTGGTCGCAACTTCTACCGCGCTGTCGCGGCTGCCCATGGCAGCAACATTGAAATCGTCGCGGTCAACGACCTCACCGACACCAAGACCCTCGCGCACCTGCTGAAGTACGACACCGTGCTCGGCACGTTCGCTGGCGAGGTCTCGGCCGGTGAAGGCAGCATCACGGTTGACGGTAAGCAGATCAAGGTGCTCTCCCAGCGTGACCCCGCGCTGCTGCCCTGGGGCGAGCTCGGCGTCGACATCGTCATTGAGTCGACTGGCCACTTCACCGACGCGGCCAAGGCGAAGGCGCACATCACCGCCGGCGCCAAGAAGGTCATCATCTCCGCGCCGGCCAAGGGCGAAGACGGCACGTTCGTGCTCGGCGTGAACGACGGCGACTACGACAATGCCAAGCACCACATCATCTCGAACGCGTCGTGCACGACGAACTGTGTCGCTCCGCTCGCGAAGGTGCTGCAGGATTCGTTCGGCATCGTCAAGGGCTTCATGACCACGGTGCACGCCTACACCAACGACCAGGTCATCCTCGACTTCCCGCACTCCGACCTTCGTCGGGCCCGCGCGGCTGCGCAGAACATCATCCCGACCACCACCGGTGCCGCTAAGGCCGTCTCGCTGGTGCTTCCGGAGCTGAAGGGCAAGCTCGACGGCTTCGCGCTTCGCGTCCCGGTGCCTGACGGCTCGATCACCGACCTCGTCGTCGAACTTGAGCGCGAAGTCACCAAAGACGAAGTCAATGCCGCCTACAAGGCTGCCGCTGACGGCCCGTTGAAGGGCTACCTCGTCTACACCGAAGACCCGATCGTGTCTTCCGACATCGTTGGCACGCCGGCGTCCTGCACCTTCGACTCGTCGCTGACCATGGTTAGCGGCAAGACGGTCAAGGTGCTCGGCTGGTACGACAACGAGTGGGGCTACTCCAGCCGGCTCGCTGATCTGACCGCGCTCGTCGCAGCCCGCCTCAGCTAGGGGCGGGGCAATGCGAACCGCCGGTGACCTTGAGGTCACCGGCCGTACAGTGCTGGTTCGAGCCGACCTCAATGTGCCGTTGAAAGACGGCACGATTACCGATGACAAGCGGATCCAGGCCAGTGTGCCGACCATCCGCGACCTCGCCGCTCGTGGCGCGCGCGTCGTTGTTTTGGCCCACCTCGGTCGGCCGAAAGGCGGCCCTTCGGCTGAGTTGTCGTTGAAGCCGGTGGCCGATCGGCTTTCGGAGCTGCTTGGTCAGCCGGTGGCATTCCCGTCGACAACTGACGGCGGAGTTGCTGGCCCGGCCGCTGAGAAAGCTGTCGCCAGTGTCGGTTCTGGTGGCGTCGTCTTGCTGGAGAACATCCGGTTCGAGGCTGCTGAAACCAGCAAAGACGACGCCGAGCGGGGTGCGTTCGCCGATTCGCTGGCCGCGCTCGCCGGGCCTGATGGGCTCTACGTTGGCGACGGCTTTGGCGCTGTCCACCGCAAGCACGCCAGTGTTTACGACCTGCCGAAGCGATTGCCGCATGCTTCTGGTGGGCTCGTCCTCGCTGAGGTGTCGGTGCTGCGTCAGCTCACTGAGGAGCTACAGCGGCCCTATGTTGTTGTGCTCGGCGGGGCCAAGGTCTCCGATAAGCTCGGTGTCATCGCGAACCTGTTGGAGAAGGTCGACCGGCTCCTCATCGGTGGCGGCATGGCCTACACGTTCCTCAAGGCACAGGGTTACGAGATCGGCAACTCGCTGCTTGAGGCCGACCAGCTCGACACGGTCAGGGGCTTTCTCGCGGACGCCGAAAAGCGCGGCGTCGAACTGATTCTGCCGGTCGACATCGTGGTTGCTACCCACTTCGCGCCAGACGCCGAACACGAAGTGTTGCCGGCAACGGAGATCCCAGCCGATCGCGAAGGCCTCGATATCGGTCCGAAGACCCGTGAGTTGTTCGCGTCGAAACTTGCTGACGCGCGGACCATCTTCTGGAACGGGCCGATGGGGGTATTCGAGTTCGATGCCTTCGCCGGTGGCACCAAAGCTCTCGCACAGGCACTCACCAACGCGAGCGAGGCTGGCGCGCTGACGGTCGTCGGTGGTGGCGACTCCGCCGCGGCCGTGCGCAAGCTCGGCTTCGAAGAGTCGGCGTTCGGGCATGTCTCGACCGGTGGCGGCGCGAGCTTGGAGTACCTCGAAGGCAAGACATTGCCCGGCCTACAAGCTCTGGAGAGCTGATCATGGCAAGCCCCAAGGCGCCAATTCGTCGTCCACTGATGGCCGGCAACTGGAAGATGAACCTCAACCATCTTGAGGCCATTGCGCTCGTGCAGAAGTTGGCGTTCACCCTCACCGACGCCGATTTAGATGCCGTGGACGTCGCTGTGCTGCCACCCTTCACCGATCTGCGCAGCGTACAGACGCTGATCGATGGCGACCGGCTCCGGATCAGCTATGGCGCTCAGGACATCTCCGCGCATGCTTCCGGTGCCTACACGGGCGAGATCGCGGCGTCCATGTTGGTCAAGCTCGGGTGTTCCTGGGCTGTCATAGGGCATTCGGAGCGTCGGCAGTACCACGCGGAAGACGACGCGCTGGTGAACGCCAAGGTTAAGGCGGCCTTCGAAGCGGGACTGTTGCCGATCCTGTGTATCGGCGAGCCGCTTGAGATCCGCCGGGCTGGCACCCATGTCGCGCATACGCTGGCCCAACTCGACGGCGCTCTTGCCGGCATTCCGGCCGAGCGGGTGGCAACTCTCGTCGTCGCGTATGAGCCGGTCTGGGCGATCGGCACTGGTGAGGTCGCGACCCCCGACGACGCGCAGGAGGTTTGCGCTGCCATTCGCCGCCGGCTGAGTGAGTTGTACGCCGCTGACGTAGCCGAGAAGGTGCGAATCTTGTACGGCGGCTCGGTCAAGGGCAGCAACGCCAACGGCATCATGGCGCAACCTGACATCGATGGTGCCTTGATTGGTGGAGCCAGTCTCGATGCGGAAGATTTCGTCCGGATTGTGCGGTTCGCCGACGAGCAGTAGCCAGAGAAGCGAGCTACAGAGCAGCAAAACGGCACATAGCTAAAGGGTTGGCCCTCTAGCTATGTGCCGTTTTGCGTGTTTTCGTCATCAAACCGCAATGTTTCATGCCCCGTAGGTGCACACAACGGGACGCATCGAGAGGTACCCTGCCTCAACGGTTAACGCGGGGCGGTTCGGAAATGTGATCGACGGGCACTGCCCGCAGTTCGCTTCTACGCCGCCTTGGTTCCATCCGAAATCATTCGAGGAGATTGTCGATGCGAAGAGTAAGTCGGGTCAACGGGATTTTGGCTGGCGTGGCGGTGGCAACGCTTGTGCTGGCCGCTTGCTCAAGCAAGTCGTCGAGTACCACGACGACGCCGTCGTCGAGTGCGAAGCTGTCGGGATCCGGTTCGTCAACACCGGCTTCGCCAGGCAGTAGCGCGCCGGCTTCGTCCGGAGCGAGCACCGCGCCGGTCGGTTACGTCCAGCCGAATATCAATGACAGCGGCACTCCGGTCACGGGCGGCACGTTGCACATGCTCGGCATCGGCGACGTCGACTACATGGACCCGAACATCTCCTACTACTCGGCTGGTTACGTCGCCCTGCGGTTGTGGAGTCGGCAGCTGTTTACCTACCCGGCCGTGGTGGGCCACACGACCGACGCGGTGCCTGACCTCGCAACGGGTATACCGACGGTCGCCAACGGCGGCATCAGTGCTGATGGTCTTACCTACAAGTTCACCATCAAGAATGGCGCGATGTGGAACACGTCGCCAGCTCGCCAGGTCACTGCCGCCGATATGGTCCGCGGCGTTGAGCGCACCTGCAACCCGGCCCAGCCGTTCGGTGGCATGCCCGACTTTGAGCCGCTGATCGCCGGTTTGCAGACCTTCTGTGATGGTTTTGCCAAGGTCTCCCCAACGAGCGCCTCAGCCATTGCCGCCTACATCAACAACAACAAGATCTCCGGTGTTCAGGTTGACCCGAGCAACCCGCAGACGGTCGACTTCACTCTGACGCACGCGGCCACCTACTTCGTCAGCATGTTGACGCTTTCCGCGTTCTCGCCCGCGCCGGTCGAGCAGCTGCAATACCTTCCGGCGAGTGCGGCGGCCGCACAACACACCATCTCTGACGGCCCGTACGAGGTGACGAAGTACAACCCGGCACACGAGATCGACTTCGCCCGCAACCCTGCGTGGCAGGCGTCGTCCGACACGATTCGCAAGGCTTACGTCAACAGCGTGATCGTGACGGAGACTGGCCAACAAGCGGCGATTCAGCAGCAGCTGCAAGCCAATACCTCTGCCGCTGACATGGAGTTTGACTCGTTCCCGCCGGTCTCCGCGATTTCTGGTCTGATCTCCAGCAATGACCCGAACTTCAACCTTGGCCCGAGTTTCTCGTCGAACCCCTACGTGGTGTTCAACACGGTGTCGCCGAACAATGGCGGCGCATTGGGCAAGGTTGCGGTTCGCCGAGCCATCTCCGAGGCCATCAACCGGGCAGACCTGATTCAGGACGACAACGGCCCGTCGGTGTCACCGCCGTTGACGCACGTGTTGCCGCCGGGTACCGACGGTTCGTCGACCTTCGATCTTTACCCGTACAACCTGACTAAGGCGAAAGCAGATCTTGCCGCCGCAGGCGCGAGCAAGCTGACGCTGAAGTTCCTGTATCGGCCGTCTGAGTCATTGCCGGCAAAGCTTTTCACCACGTTGCAGCAGGATCTCTCCTCGGCCGGTATCAAGATTGTCGGTGTGCCAGTGCCCGATGCCGACTTCTACACGAAGTACATGGAAGTACCGTCGGTCGCCAAGGCCGGAACGTGGGACCTCTCCCTCGCCGGCTGGGGCCCGGACTGGTTCGGCAACTCGGCGTTGTCGTTCTTCGCTCCATTGTTCGATGGCGCGCCTGCCTACCCGCCGATCGGCAGCAACTTCGGGTTCTACAACAACCCGACGCTGAACACGCTGATTAATCAAGCGTCTGCGGCAACAGTGCTGAGTCAGTCGAACGCATTGTGGGCCCAGGCAGACAAGTTGGTCATGCAGGACGCTGCGATCTACCCGATCACATCGGACAACCAGGCTAACTATCACGCCAGCCACACCCACAACACGATTTATCTTGCTGCTCTGCAGCAGTTCGACCCAGCCAACGTGTGGCTTTCGGGTAGCTGATCTGAGTTCGGGATCACGGGCGCGATTCCGTGACTACAAGGGCGGTTCACCGGGGAAACTCGGTGAACCGCCCTTCTCGAAATGTGCGGGACGCATCAATGCTCTGCCACACGTCTAGTACCCGCGTGTTTGCCAATATTTTCGCGACGCTGGAGTAGGTATGCCGTTGCTTGAGGTCGAAGACCTCACCGTTTCCTTCAATACTCCTGACGGTCTAGTGCAAGCTGTCCGCAATATCTCGTTCACGGTCGGCGAGGGACGCACACTGGGCATCGTGGGGGAGTCGGGTTCCGGTAAGAGCGTGTCGACCCAGACTGTGATGGGTCTCACCCGAGGTGCTCGAATCAGTGGGGCGGCCAGGTTCAACGGGGTTGACCTACTGACGCTGTCGACGGCTGAGCTGAATCGGATTCGCGGCCGAGAAATCGCGATGATCTTCCAGGATCCGCTCTCGAGCCTGCACCCGTACTACCGTGTCGGTTGGCAGATCGTGGAGATGATCCGTTCTCACGACAAATCGATGTCGAAATCCAAAGCTCGGGTACGGGCTGTCGAACTGCTCGACTTGGTCGGTATTCCGCAGGCTCGTCGTCGAATCGATGACTTTCCGCACCAGTTCTCCGGTGGAATGCGGCAGCGCGCGATGATCGCGATGGCAATGGCATTGAATCCCAAACTACTTATCGCGGATGAGCCGACCACGGCACTCGATGTGACGGTGCAGGCGCAGGTACTCGACGTGATGAAGAAACTTCAGAAAGAGTTCGGCACCGCCATCATCATGATTACTCACGATCTGGGTGTCATCGCCGATATGGCCGACGACATCGTGGTGATGTACGCGGGTGCCGCAGTCGAGAAAGCCGACCGGCGAGACACCTTTTACAACTATCACCACCCCTACACAGAAGGTCTGCTGTTATCGCTGCCGGGTTACGGTGACGATGACACGAGCAAGCGGCGGCTGCGGCCTATTGCCGGCCAGCCGCCGAGCTTAATTAACCTGCCGACCGGGTGCAAATACCACCCGCGCTGCCCTTATGTGATGGATATGTGCCGTAGTCAAGAGCCGCCGCTTCGCGATATCCCCGGAACCGGGCCACATAGTTCCGCCTGTTGGTTGACGACTGATCCGGCGCAACGTCGTGAATTGCGTGCCCAGCTTGCGGCCCGCTTACCGGCCGATTCGACCGCGACCGGTGGGGCCTGATGACTGACGCCGACAGCGATGTTTTGGTCAAGCTTGAGAATGTCGTCAAATATTTCCCGGTCCAATCGTCGGCCTTGTTGCGTCGCTCCAAGGAATTCGTGCACGCGGTCGATGGCGTCAGCCTTGAGATTCGTCGTGGCGAAACGCTTGGACTGGTCGGTGAGACCGGGTGTGGAAAGTCAACACTTGCGCGCTGTCTCGCCCGCCTTTACGACATCACCTCGGGCTCGATCACCTTTAATGGGCAAGACATCACGAAACTGTCGCGCAGCGAGATGCGGCCGATCCGGCGCGACGTTCAAATGATTTTCCAAGACCCGTATGGATCGCTCAATCCGCGCCGTCGAGTGGGCTCCATCATTGGAGATCCATTGGTGATTCACAAGCTGGCAAAGGGTCGAGACCGTAAGCGGATCGTGCAAGAGACGATGGAATTGGTCGGTCTCAATCCAGAGCATTTCAATCGCTTTCCCGCCGAGTTCTCCGGCGGTCAGCGCCAACGTATCGGGGTAGCCCGGGCGCTCGTTTTGCGGCCGAAGCTGATTATTTGCGATGAGCCGGTCTCTGCACTCGACGTATCGATTCAGGCTCAGATCATCAACTTGCTGTTCGATTTACAGAAAGAGCTCGGGCTCACTTATCTCTTCATCGCCCATGACCTTTCGATCGTGCGGCACGTGAGTGATCGGGTCGCGGTCATGTATTTGGGCAAGGTCATCGAGCAGGCCGCTGGCTCAGATCTTTATGAGCATGCGCGGCATCCTTATACCGGCGCGCTGCTGTCCGCGATACCAGTGCCTGACCCAGACATCGCCCACACTCGGCAGCGGATCGTTCTGGTCGGCGATGTGCCGTCGCCCGTTGATCCACCGGCGGGCTGCCGATTCCATCCGCGTTGCCCCAAGGCCGCCGATCGGTGCGTGGCGGAAGATCCACCGTTGATTCCGAGACTGGACGACGAGGTTAGCCATTTAGCGGCTTGCCATTTTCCAGTTGCTGACGGCGAAGACCTCGCCTCCGCGCGGCCGACGCTGAAATCGGGAAGTCAGTTGCTTGATCCAACCGTAGGTTCGGCATGATGGCCGACGTCGCCGAAGGGAGTAGTCAGTGACTCAGGGTATTGGCGACGCGATCAGTGCCGGAGATTCCGGAGCGTCTTTCGAGCCGCTCACGCTTGACACTCCTGGGGTGAAGACGATCCAGGCACGAAGCCCGATCCGGCTCGCCTTCGATCGATTGAAACGCGACCGCGGCGCGATGATCTCGCTGTACGTCATTGTTGCCATCATTCTCATTGCCATCTTTGCCCCGGTCTTCGCTACGATCACCGGCCACGGTGCCGACCATCAATACCGAGGGCTCAACGCTTTGTCGGCGTCAGGTCAGCCACACGCACCGAGCGGCACGTTTTGGTTCGGCACCGATGATCAGGGCCGCGACCTGCTGGTGCGCAGCGTCTATGGCGCGCGCATTTCGTTGATCGTCGGTATTGGCTCTACCGCGTTGACGATCATTGTGGGGTTGCTGGCCGGTCTCATCACTGGCTATTTCGGTGGGATCGTCGATTCCTTGATTGCTCGTTTCATCGACGTGGTGCTGGCTATTCCGTATCTCTTGTTCGCCATCGCTCTCGTCGCGATTTTGGGTCATATCAATGTCTGGATCGTGATGCTTATCATCGCGTTCTTTGGTTGGGGTTCGGTCGGCCGCATCATTCGCGGGCAGGTGATCGCGATCCGAGAACGCGAATACATCGAGGCGGCCCGATCTCTGGGGGCCAGCGATTGGCGAATCATCTTCGTCGATATTTTGCCCAACGTGGTCGCGCCGGCGATCGTGTTCTCGACGTTGCTGCTGCCGGTCTCGGTGCTGACCGAAGCAGCCTTGTCGTTTCTTGGAGTCGGTATCGTGCCGCCAACCCCCGACTGGGGTGGAATGATCAATGACGCAACCAACTATTATCAACATGCGTGGTGGTATTTGTTCTTCCCCGGCATGATGCTACTGATCACGACGCTGGCGTTTAACATCTTCGGCGACGGCGTCCGTGACGCCTTCGACCCCCGCAGCGACCGCTTGTTCGCGAAGTAGGGCCGGCGAGATGATTCGGTTTCTGATCAAACGTGTACTCCAGGGCGTCGTCGTCATGGTGATGGTGACGCTTGCCGTCTATGGCATGTTCTTTGCTGGTGATCCCGACAACATTGCCCGCAGACTCGCCGGTAAGGAAGCCACTCCGGAACGGGTGCATGAGGTACTGGTACGGCTGGGTCTTAATCGACCGTTCTGGACCCAGTACTTCTCCTTCCTCTGGAAGCTCATCCACGGCAACCTTGGTACCGATTTCCTGACCGACGTCCCGGTGACATCAGTACTCAAACAGGCCGCGCCGATTACCTTCTCGTTGGCCGCTGGCGCGGCCGTTATTTGGCTCGTCATCGGTATCTCCACCGGCGTCTATTCAAGCGTGCATCCTCGTTCGTTTCTGGACCGGCTGTTTACTGCGCTGGCGTTGTTCTTCTATTCGATTCCGGTATTCGTGCTCGGCTTTACGATGATTTACTTTCTGTTCTATTTGCTCAACCGGCACCACGTCACGACCTTCTTTCCGGCCGGTGCCTATGTCGGGGTCACCTCTGATCCCTATCAGTGGGTCCGTCACCTAATCTTGCCGTGGATAACCCTTGCCCTGATCTCGGCTGCCGCTTACACCCGGCTGAGCCGTACTTCGATGCTCGAGGTGCTCGGTGAGGACTACATCCGCACCGCGCGATCCAAGGGTGTGCCGGAGCGTCGAGTGATTGTCGTGCACGGGTTGCGTAGCGCGCTAACGCCGGTGGTCACCCAGTTTGGCATTGACTTCGCCACCGTGCTCGGAGGGGCGATCCTGACCGAAAAGGTCTTCGGTCTGCCAGGCTTGGGCTATGAAGCCGTGAACGCCATCGATAGCCAAGACCTAAACGTGATCGTCGGGATCGTCATCGTGGCGGCGGCAGCTGTCGTCGTGGCTAACATCATTGTTGACATGGTGTACGCGGTGCTCGATCCACGAGTCCGACTTCGCTGACTATGGGTCGACCGCGGGGGTTAATCACGGGCGCTGCCGGCCTACGGCAGTGCGGTAGCGCGAAAAGCAGTCCGAGACTGTATTCTGGCGGTTCGTGTAGTAGGGGACTCGTGGCTCAGGTCGCTGTCTTCGAGTTGATGTCATTTCCTGTCTAGCTGGCTGAACCTCCGACGGAGCTTTCTGTGATTAACACCTTGTTGGTGATCGTCGCGCTGACCAGCGTGGTCCTCATCGTGCTGATCTTGCTGCACCGCGGTAAAGGCGGCGGCCTGTCTGACATGTTCGGTGGTGGCTTCACCTCGTCGTTCGCCGGTTCATCGGTCGTCGAACGTAACCTCGACCGGTTCACGCTGATTTTTGGTGTCATCTGGTTCGCTTCGATCATCGGGCTCGGCCTACTCTTTAAGTAGCTGGTTCGCTAGGTCAGCAGAATCCGCTTGGCCGGTCGAGTCGGTGAGGTAATTAGGCAGTAGCAGCTAGGCATCGAACCGCGCGAAGACGATGCGGTGAAGGTAAATGGCGATCGGGTGAAGCAATGCGCCCGAATTGTTCGCACTACGTACGCCATTTCGTCCTGGGACGTACACTCAAAAGGCATGTCGAGTTCGACCTGAGGAGATCACACGTGGCTGGTGGCAATGCAATCCGTGGCAGTCGGGTCGGCGCTGGGCCGATGGGCGAAGCCGAGCGTGGTGAATCGGCGCCGCGACGCCGTATTTCCTTCTGGTGCGCGAACAACCACGAGACCCGGCCTTCATTCGCCTCTGACGCGGTGATTCCTGAGTCGTGGGACTGTCCGCGATGTGGTCTGCCCGCTGGCACTGATCGTGAAGTGCCGCCGACCGCGCAGCGAAGCGAGCCGTACAAGACGCACCTGGCCTACGTTCGGGAGCGTCGTAACGACGCCGATGGCGAGGCGATTTTGACCGAGGCACTTGAGCGTCTTCGCGGTTCGAAGATTTACCCGCGTATCTGATCGACGCGTACGTGCGGAAGTTGACTAGCGGCGGCTTCGTCCAATAACCACAGGGTGCGCCCTCGACCGCGCGCGCCTGCCGCCGGAATCTCGGCCTCACCCGCACCGGAAAGCGCCTGGCTGATCGCGCCAGCCTTGCCGGCACCAGCGGTGATCAGCCACACCTCGTCCGCTGACCGGATCGAGGTCAGCGACAGGGAAATCCGGGTCGGCGGCGGCTTCGGAGAGCCCAGCACACCAATCACTGGCCGCTGGTCGGAGATGCCAGCAAGCCCTGGAAACAACGAAGCGACGTGCCCGTCTTCTCCCACGCCGAGCATGCACACGTCGAACGATGGCACGACGCCGGGATCTTCTGGCGCGGTAGACCGAGCGAGTTCCGCAGCGTACTGTGCCGCAGCGTCGTCAACGTCAGACACCTGCTGATCGTCGGACGCCGGCATCGCGTGTACCTGCGCCGGGTCGAGCGGGACGGCGTCAAGCAGAGCCGCCATCGCCGCCGTGTCGTTGCGATCGGGGCTTGCGGCCGGCACGAAACGTTCATCGCCCCACCACAGATGCAACCGTCGCCAATCGATCGTGTCGCGAGCGGGCGAATCACGGATAGCGGCTAGTGCGGAGGTGCCCATGCCGCCGCCGGTGAGGACGGCGTGCGCGAAGCCGCGAGTAGCCTGCGCGTCGACGATTTTGGTGATGAACCGCGCCGCGACAGCCTGCGCCAATGCGGAGGGATCGCGATAGACCACGATCTCCGGGACGCTAATGCTCACCCTCGGCTCCGCGCTCCTGTAGTCGGGCTGGTGCCCTTGGCTCCACCCGGGGCGTCGTTTGCCGGCGTCCTTTTCGCGGGGTTCTTCGCAACCGCCGTCTTCGCTGTGCGTTTCGGTGCCGTGCTTTGTGCCGTCGCTGCTGCCGCTGCGGCCTTGGCGGCAGCTCGACGTTCGAGAGTGCTAGCGCTTGTCGATGATCGCGGCGGTGGCGGTGCCGGTGGGTTCGCGACATCGGTCGCTATCCGGTGGCTAGCCTTCGCCCGCGCGGTCTGGGTAGTTTGGGTGGCTTTTCCGGAGCTGCTAGCCCGGCTTGCTCGGCGGGCCGCTGGCGTGTCGGCGATGTCAGCCGCTATCGCGGCCGCCGACTTTCGGACTGGCGCCGCGCGTGGCACCAGCCGATGGACGCCACTGACCGTGTCGGCGTCATCGGTGCCGGGATCGGCGCCGAATACCCGTCGGATCGTCTCGTTGTAGACATCGTCGGGATCGAGCCGGCGCAGCTCTTCGGCCAACAGCTCGTCGGTCGAACGTCGCGGTAACGCAACAGCCCGATTTGGCTGCCCGGTACGAATCAACGTGGCCAATCGACCATCAGGCCGGGTGATGGTGATCTCGCCATGCTCGGTGAGTAACTGGACGCCGGTGATTCCCGGGCCCTTCGTCGGACGTCGTTGCACCGGAACGTCGAGGCGGTACTCCAACCAGGTTGCCAGGAGTTCGGCGCTCGCGTTGTTGCGCTCTGCCGAAACCGCCGCGCCGATCAACGTGTCGGTCGGCTGGTCGAGCGCGGCGGCGAGCAAGGTTCGCCACGGCGTCAGGCGGCTCCAGGCCAAGTCGGTGTCACCTGGTGTGTGCCCCTGGCTGCGGATCTTGAGGGCAGTCGCGGGCCGACTACTAGCCGCCGCATCGGTAACTCGACGCTGCGCCAACAACCCAAGAGCATCCTGGGCCGGAATAGCTGGACCCACGCCCGGCCACCACACGAGCACCGGAGCATCGGGTAACAACATGGGCAGCACAATGGAATCCGCCTGCTCTCGCAGCGCGCCGTACAACCGAAGAACGATGATTTCGCCGAGCGAATCGTCGTCGCCGACCCGTATTTCGGCGTCCAGTCTGGTGGTGTGGCCTGGACGTCGAATCACAGTCACCGTGCGGCACGGGTGTTCGCGGGCCGCACTGCACGCTGCCTGCAGCGCGTCGTGGTGCTCGCTCTCGTCGACATCGATGACCAGGGTCAGCACCATCCCCAGTGATGCCGTACCCGACCGGTGCCGGGTCGCGGTCAGTGCCGTCAGGATCGCCGACGACTTAGTGTCGTGCAGTTCAACCCTCATGGTCGCCTCCAATGCCTCGCACTGTGCTGGTCGGCAACCTCATGGTCGCCTCCAGACTCTTCCATCACGGGCGAGCATCGCGTTCGCGGACTCTGGCCCCCAACCGCCGGATCGGTACTGTTCCGGTTGGCCATGTTGGGCCCAGTACTGCTCGATGGGGTCGAGAATTTGCCAGGACAACTCGACTTCTTCGTGCCGGGGAAACAACGGCGGGTCGCCGAGTAAGACGTCGAGAAGTAGCCGCTCATAAGCTTCCGGGCTCGACTCGGTAAACGATTCACCGTAGGCGAAGTCCATATTGACGTCGCGTACTTCCATCGCCGTCCCCGGCACCTTTGAGCCGAACCGCATCGTGACACCCTCGTCGGGTTGGATGCGGATTACCAGCGCGTTATGGCCGAGCTCCTCGGTCGCGGTCGCCGCGAACGGCAAGTGTGGGGCGCGCTGGAAAACCAACGCTACTTCGGTAACGCGGCGGCCGAGTCGCTTGCCGGTACGCAAATAGAACGGGACGCCGGCCCAGCGACGGGTATCGACCTCGACCTTGATGGCGGCAAACGTCTCGGTTGTCGACTGCTGGGAAATGCCGTCTTCGTTGAGATAACCCTTGACCTGCTCGCCACCTTGCCAGCCGTCGGCATATTGGCCACGGGCGGTAAACGCGCCGAGATCATCAGGAATTCGCACCGCGGATAAGACTTTCGTCTTTTCCAGCCGGAGCGAATGCGCATCGAAACTCACCGGCTCTTCCATCGCGATCAACGCGAGCAACTGGAGCAAGTGGTTCTGAATCACGTCGCGAGCCGCGCCGATGCCGTCGTAATAGCCGGCCCGGCCGCCGATGCCAATATCTTCAGCCATGGTGATTTGCACGTGATCGACATAGGAGCGGTTCCAGATCGGCTCAAAGAGCGTATTCGCGAATCGTAGCGCCAGAATGTTCTGAACTGTTTCCTTGCCGAGGTAATGGTCAATACGGAAAACGGATTCGGGCGGGAAGACTTCACTGACCACGGCATTGAGTTCGCGGGCGCTTTGCAAGTCATGGCCGAATGGCTTCTCGATGACGACGCGTCGCCATTCGTCGCCATTTTTGGCCGATAGTCCCGAGCGTTTCAACTGCGAGACCACTACCGGGAATAGCTTGGGCGGAATTGAGAGGTAGAACGCGTGATTGCCGCCCGTTCCACGCACTCGGTCGAGATCGGCGATGGTGCGCGCGAGAGTATCGAATGCTTCGTCGTTATCGAACTCACCAGGCACGAACCGGAAACCATCCGCGAGCTGGTCCCAGACTTCTTCACGAAACGGCGTCCGGGCATATTGCTTGACGGCGTCATGAACGACCTGGGCGAAATCTTCGTCAGCCCAATCTCGACGCGCGAAACCGACGAGTGCGAAGCCCGGCGGAAGCAGCCCGCGATTGGCTAGGTCATAAATGGCCGGCATTAACTTCTTGCGCGACAGGTCACCGGTGACCCCGAAGAGCACGATCCCGCACGGGCCGGCAACGCGGGGAAGCCTGCGATCGCGGGGATCGCGTAGTGGATTGCGTGCTTCGCCGTCCGCTTGTGTCATTGGTGCGAACTCGCGGCTTGCAGCAACTGCTGGAGACCCTGTGTTCGATCACGAAGATGCAGCCGGACGGCGGGCCGGCCGCGTTGCTTCAACGCGCCGAGATCGCCGAGAGCTTGGGCGAGCTGCAGCCGGGCGAAACTGAAAGGCCGATCCGGGATCGACAGATCGTTCTCGACTACACCGGTCAGCTGAAGAAACGCGCCGACCTGGGGGCCGCCCTTGTGGAACTGGCCGGTCGAGTGCAAGAAGCGCGGCCCCCAGCCGAAGGTGATCGGCCGCTCGGTGCGGGCAGCCAACGCCTTGCGTATCAACGCCGCGCTCGCGTCGGCATGCCGATCGAGATAGGCCATCACCGCGAGATAGCCACGATCGGGGATGGCGCCGAGCAGTGCTGTCAGCACGCCACGCAGATCGGTGGCGCCACCGAACAGGGTCGGGTCGTCGGTGTAGATGTCGATGGCGCCGTCCGACAGCAGTGGGGTGCCCTCAGGGAGGGGACCGTCACCAGATTCTTTGAGTAGCCTGCTGGTGTTGTCTTTTGATTCCTGCACATTCGGCTGATCGAACGGGTCGATACCCAGCACTCGGCCGGCAATCGCGGTCGCGTACTCCCAAGCGAGAAACTGCGCGCCGAGTGAGCCTGAGACCGTGCTGCCGTCGATCTCCAGCTCTGCACCCAAAGTGACCAGGTGCCGGTCAGGAGCGTCGGTGAAATCAGGGGCGTCGACTGCTTCAACGACGACCGGCAACAGGCCGGTGCCGAGTTTGCCGGTCGATTCGGCGATCAGCTGCTCGGCCCAGTCGCCGAAGCCGGGGTGCCGGGAACCGAAGTCAGCCAGAATCACCTTGTCGCGGCCGGCTTTACCAGCCGCGCCAAGTACCGCGCCGAGAGTCAGTGCCGGATTGTCGTCACTACCGAGCACCGCGAGCAGCGCCTCCGCGTCGTCGAGCAAGCCCACCACGTCGACGCCAGCCAGTGCGCTCGGCACCACTCCGAACGCCGACAGCGCGCTGTAGCGGCCACCGACATTCGGGTCAGCGAGAAATACCCGGTAACCGGCGTCGCGAGCGATCTTTTCCAGCGGAGAACCAGGATCGGTGACGACGACGATGCGACCACGCGGGTCGATACCGGCGTCGGCAAAAGCACGTTCGTAAACCCGGCGATGGCTGTCGGTCTCCAGCGTGCCGCCACTTTTGCTGGAAACGACCAGCACAGTTTGCGCGAGGTGTTCGGCCAACGCGGTCCGAACCTGGCCGGCGTCGGTCGTGTCAAGAACGGTCAGCCGGACGCCGGCTGTGGCGGCGATAACTTCGGGTGCCAGTGACGAACCACCCATGCCTGCCAGCACGACGTGGTCGATGCCGTCGGCGGCCAGTTCGGCCCGCAGCTGTGCCAACTCAGGCAAATATTGGCGCGACGAGGTAGGCAGATCGAGCCAGCCAAGCCGTTCCTTGGCCAGTTCTTCGGCGTCCGGTCCCCATAAGGTTGCATCTCTGGCGAGGAGCTTGGCGGCGATACCGGTGACTGCTGCGGTCGCGGTGTTTGCCACGGCTACTAGCTCAGCCCCGATAACACTGACCTTGACGCCGCCGGCCTCCGACGACAGATGTGCCCCGCTCATACGCTCGCCTTTTCCTTGAGCTGCTGCTGCACTGCGTCGAGCACTTGGTTCCAGGCGACCTCGAACTTCTCGACGCCTTCTCGCTCCAGAGTCTCCACTACGTCGTCGTAATCGATGCCGACGGCGGCCAGGTCGTCGAGCACCTTGCGCGCGGCCGCGTAACTGCCGCGGACACTGTCGCTAGGGATCACCCCGTGCTCGAAAGTGGCTTGCAGGGTTGCTTCAGGCATGGTGTTGACGACGCCGGGCGCCACCAGTTCGGTGACGTAGATCGTGTCGGGCAGTGATGGGTCTTTCGTCGAAGTCGACGCCCACAGTGGACGCTGTGGCTTTGCGCCCGCCGCTGCCAGCGCTTGCCAGCGAGGGGTGGCGAACTTCTCCTCGTACAGCTGGTACGCGAGCTGGGCATTGGCGACCGCGGCCTTCGCCTTGAGCAGCAGAGCCGCTTCGCCACCGATCTTGTCGAGTCGCTTGTCGATCTCGGTGTCGACCCGCGACACGAAGAACGAGGCGACCGAACCGATCTTGCTGACGTCGTGACCAGCCTTCAGGGCGCGCTCGATGCCGTCCATAAACGCGTCGATGACCAATGAGTAGCGCTCCAGGGAGAAGATCAGCGTCACGTTCACGCTGATTCCCTCGGCCAGCGCCTGGGCGATCGATGGCACGCTCGGCATGGTCGCCGGGATCTTGATGTAGAGGTTCTCGCGGTCGACCAGCCACCACAGGGCACGTGCCTCTGCCGTGGTCTTTTCGGTGTCCTGGGAGATGCGCGGATCGACTTCGATCGACACTCGACCGTCGACCGTGCCGCTGGCGTCATAAGCCGGCCGGAGCACGTCACACGCCCACCGCACGTCATAGGCGGTCAGCGCACGCAGCGCCTCGCCGACGTCGACACCGCGGACCGCGAGATCGTGGATCTGCGGATCGTAGGCGTCACTCTTCAGGATCGCGTTGGAGAAGATGCTCGGGTTGGTGGTCACCCCGACGACGTTGCGGTCGCGAATCAGATCGGCAAGGTTGCCGGTGCGCAGGCGGTCGCGGCTGATGTCGTCGATCCACACCGATACCCCGGCGGCTGACAACTGGGCGAGTGGGTCGCTCATGGTTTGTCCTTCTTCCTGCGAAACGAATCGGAACACAGAGGGGGTGCGGTTCTTGAGTCAGTTTCCGGTCGTACTGCCCTTGGTAGCCCCGACCTTGGACAAGCTCGAGTGCGCCGCCGCGACCGCGCGATCGGCGGTGAATCCGAACTGCTCGAACAAGATGGACGCCGGAGCACTCGCCCCGTAATGCTCGATGCTGAGCGTTTCGCCATGGTCACCGACGATCTCGTGCCAGCCCTGGGCGACGCCGGCCTCGATCGACACCCGCGCCTTCACGTTCGGCGGCAGCACCGACTGCCGATAGGCCGGGGTCTGCTCGAAGAACCATTCCTTGCACGGCATCGAGACAACGCGGGTCGGCGTGCCTGCCGCCTCGAGGATCTCCCGCGCCGCGAGCGCGATCTGCACCTCGCTGCCAGTGGCCACGATGATCACCGACGGTAGGTCAGTGCTTGCCTCGACGAGGATGTAGGCACCCTTTTCCACCAGGTCCGCCGATGCCATCACCGTGCGGTCGATCGTCGGCAGCTTCTGTCGACTCAGGATCAGGCCGGCCGGGCGGTCGCGGTGGGTGATGATCGTGCGCCAGGCAGCCGCGGTCTCGGTCGCGTCGGCCGGCCGGACGACGTCCAGACCCGGAATAGCCCGCAGCGACGCGAGGTGTTCGATCGGCTGGTGGGTCGGGCCGTCTTCACCGAGGCCGATCGAGTCGTGGGTCCAGACGTAGGTGACCGGCAGCTTCATCAGCGCGGCCAATCGGACCGCGCCGCGCATGTAGTCGCTGAACGTCAAGAAAGTGCCGCCGAACACCCGGGTGGGGCCGTGCAGCGTGATCCCGTTCATGATCGCGCCCATCGAATGCTCGCGAATGCCGAAGTGCAGGATCCGGCCGAACGGGCTGCCGCCGTGCGCCTCCGGCAGGAAACTGCCGCCGTCCTTAATATCGGTGTTGTTCGAGCCGGCCAGGTCGGCGGACCCGCCCCAGAGTTCAGGCAGTACGGCGGCGAGTGCGTTGATGACCTCACCCGATGCCTCACGGGTCGCGACGGCCGACGTGTCGGCGAAGGTGGGGAGACTGGCGTCCCAACCGGCAGGCAACCGACCCTCGCGCATGCGATCGAATTCAGTCGCACGCTCGGGGTTCGCGGCGCGCCACGCGTCGAAGCTTTCGCTCCATTGCTTGTGCAGGTCGCGACCACGATCGACGACTTCGCGAGCGTGCGCGAACACGTCGTCCGGGACGTCGAACTTCTTGGTTGGGTCCAGGCCCAACACCTTCTTGGTGGCGGCGATCTCGTCGGCACCCATCGCCGCGCCGTGCACCTTGCCGGTGTTTTGCAGGTGCGGCGCCGGCCAGCCGATGATCGACCGGCAGACGATGAAGCTCGGCTTGTCGGTGGTGTCGCGGGCGTTCACGAGTGCGGCATACAGCGCCCCGACGTCGTTGACGTCATCGACGTGCTGCACGTGCCAGCCGTAAGCCTCGTAGCGCTTGCCGACATCCTCAGAGAACGCGACCTTGGTGTCGCCCTCGATCGAGATGTGGTTGTCGTCGTAGAGCACGACCAGGTTGCCGAGTTGCTGGTGGCCGGCCACGCTCGATGCCTCGCCGGAGATGCCCTCTTCCATGTCGCCGTCGGAGCAGAACGCCCAGATGGTGTGGTCGAACGGGCTAGTGCCAGGGGCGGCGTCCGGATCGAACAGGCCGCGTTCGTAGCGTGCCGCCATCGCGAAGCCGACGGCGTTGGCGACGCCTTGGCCCAGCGGACCGGTCGTGACCTCGACGCCGACGGTATGGCCGTGCTCAGGGTGGCCCGGCGTCAGGCTGCCCCACTGCCGCAGGTGTTCGAGGTCTTCCAGCGTCAGGCCGTAGCCGGACAAGTAGAGCTGGATGTACAGCGTCAGGCTGGAGTGACCGCAGGAGAGCACGAACCGGTCGCGGCCGGTCCAGCCGGCATCGGTTGGATCGTGGCGCAACAGCTTTTGGAACAGCATGTAGGCGGCGGGTGCCAGACTCATCGCGGTGCCCGGGTGGCCGTTGCCAGCCTTCTCCACGGAATCCATCGCCAGCGCGCGGACGACGTCGACGGCACGCTTGTCGAGATCGGACCACTCAAGGGTGCTCGACGACGTCGAAGATGTATGCGGCTGGCTCACCTGTTTGTCACTACTCCTCTGGACGGGCCGAGGGACGCGGCACGATTGCGGCTCACGGGTTGGCCATCTCGGTGTTGATACCGAGTGCTGACTGACCGACTACCCAACGACCGACGTGATCTCGCTGATCACCCTACCCACGCATGTCCGGTGTGAAAGCCCTAGACACCGCCGGGGGTGAATGTCGATCAATGTTGGTTCGTTGTTTGCCGTGCTGCCGCAGATTTTCCGCCAGTAGTTTGCTCGCGATTCGGCTGCTAGCTGGTCGCCATGTGACCGTTACTCGGCCGGCAGGTGGGACGCCGAAGACCGCTGGCTAGAATGACCCCGCACGAGAACGGTTCGAGAACGGTTCGATCCTCCGCGAAAGCTGTGCTCTTGAATTTCAGATGGCCCCTGAGCTCTCGATGGTCTTTGGTCTCTTACCGGCCCGCGACCCGAGCTTGGCCGACGACCCGAGTTTGGCCGACGAACAGAGTCGCGACGTGAGCACGATCGCGTCGCCGATTCCGGCGATCGGAAATACCCCAGCCGGCCAGGGTCGTCGTCCGTGGGGGCAGGTAGCGCGCGCCTACGTCGCGCTGACCAAGCCGCGCATTATCGAGCTGCTTTTGGTTACTACTGTGCCGGCGATGATTCTTGCCGAACATGGCTGGCCGTCGTGGTGGCTGGTGGTCGCGACCTTGGTCGGCGGCACCTTCGCGGCGGGCAGCGCGAACACGATCAACTGCTACGTCGATCGTGACATCGACCAGATTATGCGCCGGACGGCGCGGCGTCCGCTAGCCCAGGCCAAGGCATTGGTGAGCCCGGTCGAGGCGCTTCGGTTCGGCATCGTTCTTGGTGTTGCCGCCACGTTGTTCATGGGATTTCTGGTCAACTGGCCGTCCGCGCTGCTGTGTGATGGGGCCATTTTTTTCTACGTCTTCATCTACACACTGGGCCTTAAGCGGCGTACCCCGCAGAACATTGTCATCGGGGGAGCGGCCGGCTGTTTTCCAGTGCTGATCGGCTGGTCGGCGGTGACCGGCACTGTTGGTTGGCCGGCGGTCGTGCTCTTCGCGGTGATCTTCGCCTGGACGCCGCCGCACTTTTGGGCCTTGGCAATGAAGTTCAAAGACGACTACGCATCAGCTGGCATACCGATGCTGCCAGTGGTCGCCGACGAGCAGACGGTCGCCCGCAAGATTTTGCGTTACTCCTACCTGATGGTGGCGGTGTCGCTGCTGCTTGAGCCGATCGGCCATGCCGGCTGGCTCTACGTCGCGGTGGCGTTGGGTCTGGGTGGCTGGTTCTTGGTCGAGGCGCACCGGTTGTCTCGCCGGTCTCGGGCTGGTCTCGATCCCAAGCCGATGCGGTTGTTCCACATGTCGATCAGCTATCTCACGCTGTTGTTCGCCGCTGTCGCGGTCGGGCAGTTCCTGCGCTGATCGCGGGATCGGCTCACGCTGCCTGTTGTTCTGGACGGCGTCGCGCTCACATGTGTTAGCTGACGCCGTAGCGGGTGCACAACGCCGCGAAGGAGCCGGCGCAAACGTCGGAGGCCAGGCCGTCGGCCTTGATGACATCCTCGACTTTATTCTTGGTAATCGCCTCGGACGCCACTAATACCGAGGGAACTTCCTTACCGGTCTGAGTGTCTTTGGTGTGTCCAGTCAGCTCATTCGACGTACTGATGCCTTTGATCAGGTCGATTGCCAAGGTGGACGCCGCATTGGCCTCGGTGCGGGGGTTCTCGAAAATCGATACGCACTGGTCGCCGTCCAATACTGCTTGTAAGCCTTGGACGCTCGCGCCCTCACCGGTAACCGGGGCTTTGATGCCGACCTGTTTCTCAATGGTGAGCACCTGCTGGGCTATCGAGTCGTTCGCGACCAGTACACCGTCGACTTTGTCGCTCGCCGAGGCCAGCAGATTTTCGAAGAGGGGGCCAGCATCGTTGGCGCTCCCAGTCGGCACGGTCTGTTCGCCGAGTTTCGTGGCTTTACCCATGGCGTACAGCGGGTTGAGTACCGAGTTGGCGCCTTGCGCGAACGGGGTCGCGTTGTTGGTCGCGCTGATGTCGTTCGGTGCGCCGTCAATTTCGATAATCCGCGGATCGGTCACCCCGTTCAGGCAGCTGACCAAGTTCTGAGCTTGCAACTGTCCGACTTGGATGTTGTTGAAGGAGACAGAAAAGCTGTCGGAGCCACCGAGCACGAGATGGTCATAGTCGATGGTCTTGATGCCAGCCTGGGTGACGAGTTTTTCCGCTTGGGCTCCCGACGAATTGTCGATAGCTGACACGATGATGACCTTGACGCCTTCTTGGATCATGCCTTGAGTGATCGACAAAAACCTCGCGGTGTTGCCACCGGCATTCTCGATATCGGCTTTGATGCCAGCAGTAGCGAATGCCTGGGTAAACGCGGGGTAGTCCTCGTTCGCCCATCGGGGCAAGTTCTGGGTATCGGGCAAGATGACGCCGACTTGTGGGGTGCCGGTGGCCTTTGCCGGCTTGCTGCTGCCGCAACCGGCGATACCCAGACCAGCGATGCCTAGACCGGCAATAGTCGCGATAGTGGTGAGTCGGATCGCGGTTATGTCCATGAACAATCCTCTTAAATAATTGCTAGGAACGTGAAATTGCTGAGACCGGGAATTACTGGGAACGACTACGTAAGGACAGCACGACGCCGGTGGCGATTGACGCGATGCAAGCGGCGCCGGTGACGTGAAGCTCCACCAGCCCGATCGGCAGTTTGTCGAAATACTGGGCGAATCCGACGGCGGCTTGTGCCGCGAGCGCGGCGACCAGAAGACGAGTCGTGCGCTGGGCGGCCTTGGGTGCGCCGAGCGCGGTAACCGCGACCGCGAGCGCGATGGCCAAGCCGACGAGCAACATCACCAGGTCGGCGTGCAACTGGGCAATCGAAGCCGGCTTGAGTCCGGTGCGGTGCGCTTTGGCGTTGCCCGCATGCGGCCCACTACCTGTTACTACAGTGCCGGCGTACAGCACCGCGAAGGTCACGATCCAGGTGCCGCAGCCCAGCCGCCCGATGATCGCGGGCACCACCAAGTGTGGGGTTTCGTCGCCTTCGCGAGAACGCCACCAGAGCACGGTCGCGGCGGCGATGAGGAACATCGAGAGCATAAAGTGGGCCGATACCGCCCATGGGTTGAGCGTCGTCAGCACGGTGATGCCACCGAGGATCGCTTGGGCTGGCACCCCGAGCAAGGTCAACCAGGCCCACCTGCGCAGCGCCGAGCGAGGCGTCTCGGCTCGGAGTACGGCGAGCAGTACTGCGACTTCGGCGATCACGATCGCGATCGTCAACAGGCGGTTGCCGAACTCGACATAGGAGTGCCACGAAAGCTTTTCGGTTGGCACCAGCGACGAACCGGAACAGTCGGGCCACGATGGGCACCCGAGCCCGGAGTCGGTCAGTCGGACGGCGGCACCCGTTGCCACGATGCCGATATTCACGATCAATGCGACGAGAGCCAGCCGGGTGACGGTGGCCGGGGCCGGACGGCGAAGCAGCGCGCGAACGGGTCGGGCGCCTGCCAATGGGCTCGGGCGCGACGTCGGGGGAGCCGAAGAGGCAGGGGCGGAGACCATCGCGATGTCGATCGTACGGGGGAGTGTCGCGCGCAATCGGGTGACCCGGTCGCCGAAGGCCCGATGAATTAGGTAAGCTTGTCGTTGTGGAATCAGTAGGGACGCTAGAGCAGCGCTTCGTTGACGAGCAGCGCATCGACGAGCCGTGCGTGGCCGTCGAGCAGGACGTCGCTGACCGCCGTGAGGCCGACCATCACGAGGTGGCCGCTGGCGACGACGCCCGAACCCGCAACCGGGTGGCGCGCGCATTGCACGAGCATGGTCCGCAGTCGGCTGGTTCGCTCAGCATCCGTTTTGGGCTCACTCCCGCCGCTGTCCGTCGCCATCTCGACGCGTTGATCAGCGCCGGTCGGGTGGCCGAGGTTCCTGAGCGCAAAGTATTTGGCAAGTCTCGGGGCCGTGGCCGGCCGGCGAAATTGTTCGGGTTGACCGATAACGGTCGCGAGACTTTCCCACATGCCTACGACGACCTCGCGGTCTCGGCGCTGCGGTATCTGCGCGAGAGCGCCGGCGACGACGCGGTGGCTGACTTCGCCCGGCATCGGTTGGTCAGTCTTGAACAACGGCTCGCCGCGTCATTGGCCGAAAAGTCACCGAGCGACCGGGTGGTGGGGTTGGCGGCTGCCTTGTCGGCCGACGGCTATGCCGCGTCGGTCGAGCAGGCTGGTAGCGATCCGGCCGGCGTCCAGCTGTGTCAGCATCACTGCCCGGTCGCTCATGTCGCGGCTGAATTCCCGCAGCTGTGCGAAGCCGAAACCGCGATATTCGGGCGATTGCTCGGCACCCATGTGCAGCGGTTGGCCACGATCGCGCACGGCGACGGCATTTGCACTACCTACGTGCCGGGCACGACCGGCACAACAGTCGTTCCCGGCACGGCCACGGCAACCATCGTTTCCGGAGCACATGCAGCAACAACCCCAGTCGACGCGGTAGCGTCGATGACACGGAAGGTCATCTCATGACGACGATCGAGCGCCCCGAGCTCGACCAACTCGGCAATTACCGTTTTGGTTGGTCTGACAGCGATGTCGCGGGAAGCGGTGCGCGTCGTGGTCTGAACGAAGACGTCGTCCGCAATATCTCCGCGCTCAAGAATGAGCCGGCTTGGATGCTCGATCAGCGGCTGCGCGCACTGAAGTTGTTCGGCAAGAAGCCAATGCCGATCTGGGGTGCCGATCTTTCTGGGATCGACTTCGACAACATCAAGTATTTCGTTCGGTCGACGGAGAAGCAGGCCGAGAGTTGGGACGATCTGCCTGCCGATATCAAGAACACCTACGACAAGCTCGGTATCCCCGAAGCCGAGAAGCAGCGGCTGATTTCCGGCGTCGCGGCGCAGTACGAGAGCGAAGTCGTTTATCACAAGATTCGCGAAGACCTTGAGCAGCAAGGTGTGCTTTTCCTTGACACCGATACCGCGTTGCGCGAGCACGAGGACATGTTCCGCGAGTATTTCGGCTCGGTGATTCCGGCCGGCGACAACAAGTTCTCGGCGCTGAACACCGCGGTGTGGTCGGGTGGTTCGTTTATCTACGTGCCCAAGAACGTCAAGGTCGATATTCCGTTGCAGGCCTACTTCCGGATCAATACCGAGAACATGGGCCAGTTCGAGCGCACCTTGATGATTATCGACGAAGGTGCTTACGTGCATTACGTCGAAGGCTGTACCGCGCCGGTGTATTCGAGTGACTCGCTGCACAGCGCGGTCGTCGAGATCATCGTGAAGAAGAACGCGCGTTGCCGGTACACGACCATTCAGAACTGGTCGAACAACGTCTACAACCTGGTCACCAAGCGGGCTGTCGCCCATGCCGGCGCGACCATGGAATGGATCGACGGCAATATCGGCTCCAAAGTCACCATGAAATATCCGGCGGTCTGGATGGTCGGCGAATATGCCAAAGGCGAGACGCTGTCAGTCGCGTTCTCTGGTCCGGGCCAGCACCAAGACGCCGGCTCGAAGATGGTGCACGCGGCGCCTAACACGTCATCTACGATTATCTCGAAGTCGGTAGCTCGCGGCGGTGGCCGGTCGAGTTATCGCGGCCTCGTGCAGATTCAAGAAGGCGCGCACGGGTCGAAGTCGACGGTGAAATGTGACGCGCTGCTAGTCGACACGATCAGCCGCTCTGACACCTACCCCTACGTCGATGTCCGCGAGGACGACGTCTCGATGGGGCATGAGGCGACGGTCTCCAAGGTCAGCGACGACCAGCTCTTCTACCTGATGAGTCGTGGCATGACCGAAGACGAAGCAATGGCGATGATCGTGCGTGGTTTCGTCGAGCCGATCGCGCGTGAATTGCCGATGGAATATGCGTTGGAATTGAACCGGTTAATCGAATTGCAGATGGAAGGCTCGGTGGGTTGAGCGTGTCCGACGTCCAAACGGACCGTCCCAAAGATCACGTCGATCCGGCGCTACCCACGGGCGGGGTGCCGGCTGGTGAGCGGAAGTTCGTCAGCAACAGCGGTGTCGCGGTGTATCAGGAAGGGGCTGGCCACGCGCTGGCAGGCCCCGGCACTGGGCGTGCGCTGAGTTCGGCAACCGATGCGCGGCCGATTGTGGCTGCCTCGTTCGATGTTGCCGATTTCGTCGTGCCGACCGGGCGTGAGGAAGAGTGGAAGTTCACCCCACTCAACCGATTACGCGGCCTGCACAGTGTTTTCGCGGATAGCGTTGCTGTTACGGAGCCGGCGAGCAAGGTTGTTGTCGACGTCGATGCGCCGGCTGGGGTAGTGGTCGAGAATGTGTCGCGCGGTGATTCGCGGCTCGGTCGTGCGCTTACTCCGGCCGATCGGGTCAGCGCGACGGCATGGCAAGGTTTCGAGGCGGCCACTTTTATCGGCGTCGGCGCTGCTGCCGCTATTGAAACGCCGATTTTTGTGACCGTGCGCGGTGAAAGTATTAGCGGCCCGGCATACGGACACCTTGTCGTTGAACTCGGCGCGCAAGCTGAGGCGACCGTCATCGTCGATTACGCCGGCTCGGCAATCTTCGCCGACAACGTCGAAATCGTGCTCGGCGATGGCGCCATTCTCACCCTGGTCAGCGTGCAGGAATGGGCAGATGACGCCGTCCATCTTGGTGCGCAAGGTATTCGGCTCGGCAAGGATGCTCGGCTGCGAGTTTTCCAAGTAACGCTCGGCGGGGATCTGGTGCGGCTCACCACCACCGTCGAATACACCGGCCCTGGTGGCGACGTCGAGTTGTATGGCCTGACTTTCGCCGATGCCGGCCAGCACCTGGAGAACCGGCTTTTCGTCGACCACGGCGAACCGAATTGCCGTAGCCGCGTTTCGTACAAGGTCGCGCTGCAGGGTGCTGCGGCTCATACCGTATGGACGGGCGATGTGCTGATTCGGCCCACCGCGATTGGCACTGATACCTACGAGAGCAATCGTAATCTGCTGTTGAGTGCCGGTGCTCGGGCCGATTCGGTGCCCAACCTGGAGATTCTCACCGGCGAGATTGTCGGCGCCGGCCACGCGAGCACCACCGGCCGGTTCGACGACGAGCAGCTTTTTTACTTGCAGTCACGAGGAATTCCGGCTGCCGAAGCTCGTCGGATCGTGGTGCGGGCGTTCTTCGCCGAGATCATCGACAAGCTCGGCGTCGAATCGCTGCAAGAGCGGTTGCTCCGCCAAATCGATGACGAGCTCGCCCGAGTTGTGACGTCGTGACAGCCGGGGTCGGCTGGAACGATGTCACTCGCATAAACAGAGTTGTGACGTGAGTTTTGTCAGAGCTTGCGCGCTGGCCGAGCTGAAACCCGAAACCGCGTTGCGCGTCGAGATCGAGGGCGAGGCAGTGGCCGTCGTCCGAGGTGGCGAGCAGTTGTTCGCGATCCGCGACGAATGCTCGCACGAAGACGTCGCTTTATCGGACGGCGAAGTCGACGGCGCCACCATCGAATGCTGGCTGCACGGATCGACCTTCGATTTGAGTAATGGCAAGCCGTTGTGTTTGCCCGCCAACAAACCGGTTCCGGTTTACGCCGTCCGTCTTGATGGCGACGATATTTTTGTCGATCTGGCTGCCCAGCCACATGAACGTGTATCTGTTTCTGAAACCACCACTTCTTCTAAAACCACCACTGCACAGGAGTCGAACCCGCGATGAGCTCGCTCGAAATCCGTGACCTACATGTCGTCGTCAATGCTGCCCCCGGTGCGCACGGCACTGACGGAGCCGATGCTCCCAACGAGATCCTGCGCGGCGTCGATCTCACTGTGAACGCGGGCGAAACCCACGCGATCATGGGGCCGAACGGCTCGGGTAAATCGACGCTGGCCTATTCGATTGCCGGCCACCCGAAATACACGATTACCCAAGGCAGCGTCACTCTCGATGGCCAGAATGTGCTGGCGATGACCGTCGACGAGCGCGCCCGCGCCGGGCTGTTTCTCGCCATGCAATACCCGGTCGAGGTTGCTGGTGTCTCGGTATCGAACTTCCTGCGCACCGCGGCAACGGCAGTGCGCGGCGAGGCGCCGAAACTGCGTACCTGGGTAAAGGAACTCAAGGCCGGCATGGAGCAGCTGCAGATCGATTCGACCTTTGCCGAACGTAGCGTGAACGAGGGATTTTCCGGTGGCGAGAAGAAGCGTCACGAAATCCTGCAGCTCGAACTGTTGAACCCGAAGGTCGCCATCCTCGACGAAACCGATTCCGGGCTTGACGTCGATGCGCTGCGGATCGTTTCTGAAGGCGTGAACAGGTTCCGGGCTAACCCCGACCACGGCGTGCTGCTTATCACGCACTACACGCGGATTCTGCGCTACATCAAGCCTGACTTCGTGCATGTATTCGTCGATGGTCGGATCGTCGAAGAGGGCGGACCAGAACTGGCCGACCGGCTCGAAGCTGACGGATACGAGCGTTATTCACCCAGTCGAGCCGCCACGTGAGCGCTCACTTAGCGGCGACGAGTTACGACGTCGAGGCGGTTCGTAAGGATTTCCCGATCCTCGATCGTACGGTTCGCGACGGTGTCCCGCTGGTGTATCTCGATAGCGCGAATACCTCACAGAAACCGCGTCAGGTGCTCGATGTGCTGGCCGAGTTTTACGAGCGACACAACTCCAACATTCACCGGGCTACTCACGCGCTTGGTGAAGAGGCAACTGAGGCCTACGAAGGCGCTCGCATCAAGGTCGCGGCATTTATCAACGCGCCGAGTGCCGACGAGGTCATCTTCACCAAGAACTCCTCGGAAGCACTGAACTTGGTAGCGAATGTGTTGGGTTGGGGTGCTCGCGTCCTTAAGCCTGGCGACGAAGTCGTTATCACCGAGATGGAACACCACTCCAATATCGTGCCGTGGCAGCTGTTGTGCGAACGCACCGGCGCGACGTTGCGCTGGTTCGGTATCACCGACGAAGGCCGGCTCGACCTGTCGAATATCGGCGAGCTGATTAACGAGCGCACCAAGGTCGTCTCGTTAGTGCACGTGTCGAATATCTTGGGCACGCTGAACCCCATCACCGAGATCGCCCATCGGGCGCATGCGGTTGGCGCGATCGTCGTCGTCGATGCTTCCCAGTCGGTGCCGCAACTGCCGGTCGACGTCCAAGCTCTCGGTGCCGATTTCGTTGCCTTCACCGGCCACAAGATGTTGGGGCCGACCGGTATCGGCGTTTTGTGGGGCAAGCGCGAGCTGCTCGACGAGCTACCGCCTTTTCTCGGCGGCGGCGAAATGATCGAGACCGTCACGATGGAGAAGTCGACGTACGCGGCGCTGCCGCACAAATACGAAGCAGGCACGCCGCCGATCGCCGAGGCCGTGATGCTCGGCGCGGCCATCGACTATCTCAACGTGCTCGGCATGCCGGCGATCGCCGCCCACGAGCAGCAGATCACCGCGTATGCGCTTGAGCAGCTGAAAGCCCTGCCAGGCTTGCGAATTCTCGGGCCGGACGAGGCGATCGATCGTGGTGGCGCGGTCTCGTTCACCTACGGCGATATCCATCCGCACGACGTCGCCCAGGTGCTCGATTCGCGTGGTGTCGCGGTGCGAGCTGGCCATCACTGTGGCCGGCCGATCCATCAACGATTCGGTATTACCGCCTCGACTCGCGCGTCGTTTTACCTCTACACCACGACCGCCGAAATCGACGCACTCGTCGAATCACTTCACTACGCGCGGAAATTCTTCGGCTGATGCAGCTCGAATCGATGTATCAGGAGATCATCCTCGACCATTACCGAAACCCTCACCACAAAGGGCTTCGTGATCCGTTCGACGTCGAAGTGCACCACGTCAACCCCACCTGCGGTGACGAGATCACCCTGCGGGTCAAGCTCGACGGCGACACCGTCACCGACGTTTCTTATGACAGCGCGGGGTGTTCGATCAGCCAGGCGAGTGCCTCGGTGCTGGCCGATCTGGTCATCGGGCATGACGTCGAAACTGGCTTGCGTGCGCATCAGGAGTTTCTCACGCTGATGCAGAGCAAAGGCGAAGGCGAACCCGACGAAGATATTCTCGAAGACGCGGTCGCCTTTGCTGGAGTATCGAAGTTTCCGGCTCGAATCAAATGCGCGTTGCTCTCCTGGATGGCGTGGAAAGACGCCACCTCACAAGCGCTCGGCTCAACCACGGCGACACTAACCACGACACCATCAACCGCGCCAACATCACCTGACACGACCATGGAAGGCAGCCCGCAATGACCGCCACGATCGAGGACATCACCGAGGCGCTTTACGACGTCGTCGACCCTGAACTCGGTATCAATGTGGTCGACCTGGGGCTGATCTACAACCTGTTGATGGACGACGAAGGCATCTTGACGATCGACATGACGCTGACCTCGGCGGCCTGCCCGTTGACCGACGTCATCGAAGAGCAGACCCACAGCGCTCTTGATGGTCTGGTCAAGGATTTCCGGATCAACTGGGTATGGATGCCACCGTGGGGTCCGGAGAAAATCACCGACGACGGTCGCGAGCAACTGCGGGCCGTTGGTTTCAACGTCTGAACAATCGCGCAGGCATTGCAGGTGCACGGTTGTCGTGCTTGTGGTCAACAGACCACAGGGCTTATCAGCTAGGGGAGTTTCGCAGTGATCACCGCTACCGACGTCGAGATTAGCGTCGGCTCCCGCGTCCTTTTGCAATCCGTGACGTTTCGGGTGGCGGCTGGTGACCGCATCGGGTTAGTTGGCCGCAATGGCGCGGGCAAGACGACGCTGACGAAAGTGCTTGCTGGCCAGGCGCTTCCGGCGTCCGGCACGGTAACGAATACCGGCGCGATCGGCTACCTACCACAGGACCCGCGCACCGGCGACCTCGAAGTACTGGCCCGCGATCGTATTCTTTCGGCGCGTGGCCTCGATGTGGTGGTGCGCGAAATGCGCGAGGTCGAGCTATTGATGGCCAGCGACGACAACACGATTCGCGACGCCGCCGTCAAGAAATACGGACGTACCGAAGACCATTTCCATGTATTGGGTGGCTATTCAGCCGAATCAGAAGCCGCCTCGATCGCGGCTAGTCTCGGCTTGCCTGACCGGGTGCTCGGCCAACCTCTCGGTACTCTTTCTGGTGGCCAGCGGCGGCGGGTCGAGCTGGCGCGCATTCTCTTCTCGGACGCGCAGACGTTGTTGCTGGACGAACCGACGAACCACCTCGACGCCGATTCCATCGCCTGGCTCAGGGAATTCCTCCGCTCACACAAGGGCGGGCTGGTATTGATCAGCCACGATGTCAGCTTGCTCGAAGTCACCGTCAACCGAGTGCTGCACCTTGATGCCACTCGCGCGGCACTTGATGTGTACAACGTGGGTTGGAAGACCTATCTCGAACAACGCGAGGCCGATGAACGACGTCGCAAACGCGAGCGGTCTAATGCCGAACGCAAAGCCACTACTTTGCACGCGCAGGCCGACCGGATGCGCTATAAAGCCACTAAAGCTACCGCCGCGCAGAATATGGATAAGCGGGCGAGCAAATTGCTGGCCGGCCTCGAAGAGGTCCGCCGCGCCGATCGGGTGGCCAAGTTGCGATTCCCCGATCCAGCACCGTGCGGCAAGGTGCCACTTACCGCCGAGGGATTATCGAAGTCCTTCGGTTCGCTCGAAGTTTTCACCGACGTCGATCTGGCTATCGATAAGGGCAGCCGGGTGGTGATTCTCGGTCTGAACGGAGCCGGCAAGACTACTTTGTTGCGCACTTTGGCTGGCGTCGAAAAGCCTGACACGGGTGAGGTATTGCCCGGCCACGGTCTCAAACTGGGTTACTACGCCCAGGAGCACGAGACGCTTGACCCCGAAGCGACCGTGCTCGAGACGATGCGGTCGTCGTCCCCTGATCTTGCGGACGTCGAGTTGCGTCGGGTGCTCGGCAGTTTTCTGTTCTCTGGTGACACGGCGGAGCAGCAGACCAAGACGCTGTCAGGTGGGGAGAAGACCCGACTCGCGCTGGCTCGGCTGGTGGTGTCCAGCGCGAATGTGCTGCTGCTCGACGAACCGACCAACAACCTCGATCCGGCCAGTCGCGAAGAAGTACTGGCCGCGTTGCGTGGCTACAAGGGCGCCATCGTGCTGGTGACCCACGACGAGGGAGCCGTCGAGGCGCTCTCGCCCGAGCGGGTTTTGCTGCTACCGGACGGCGTCGAAGACATCTGGAGCGACGAACTTGCCGACCTGGTCTCGCTAGCCTGACTTAACGTCGATTTGATCGAACACTGCGGTGTGATCAGGTTGATCACCGGCTCGGCGGGGAATGTCCTTGCCCATGGACGCCGGGCGCTCGGGCTAATTGTTGGGTGATCGGTGGCCGACTGCCGATTCTTGGGTGATCATGGGTAGTACGCCTCATCACGTCGATGAAAGGTAAGGGAGTAGCTGTGGTCGACACTCTCAAGAAGGGCAGTCGCGTCACTGGCAGTGAACGCGACCGTATTGCCGCCGATCTGCGCACGAAGTATGACAGCGGCGCGAGCATTCGAACGCTGGCCGACGCGACCGGCCGTTCCTACGGGTTCGTGCATCGAATATTGACCGAGACCGGCGCGGCGCTCCGGGGTCGTGGCGGCGCGACGCGAGGCAAGGCGAAAGCTGCCAGCTAACTCAACCAGGCCCGTTTGCTGAGCCGGTAAGGTCACGGGTGTGACCGGAGCCAGTCGATTCGTCGTGGGCGAGCGCGTTGAGGTAGCGAGTTTTCCGGCGTCCATATCGTCGTGGTCGCAATTTGATGCTGCCCAGCGTGAGCAATCGGGCGCCGTTCGTATTGCCGTTTTGCATACCGGCGGGCTTTGCCTCGACGTTGGCGTAACTGATGATGTGCGGTCGCGGGTACTTTCGTGGTTCGCCCGGCCCGATCTAGTTTCGGTCGCGCTGCTTGACGGCGCCCTGGATGACGACCCGCTGCGGCTGGCGCTAGCTTGCGATATGCGGCTAGCGGCTGATGACCTGAGGGTTCGAGTCGGCTCCGCCGTCCGGCCGGGGTTGGTTGACCGGCTGGTTGAACTCATCGGTTACAGCTCGGCGGTGGCGTGGGTGCTGACTGGTCGAGAGATGACTTCCGCCGAAGCACAGCGGGTCGGATTAGTTGACCAGGTGCTACCCGTTGGCCAGCTCGATGTCGCGGCGGAGGCTCTCGTTGCCGATCTGCTGGCTACTCCGCGAACCACCGCGATTGAACTCAAAGCGCTGCTACTCGAAGCTTCGGGGCGGGTGCCTCCACGGCCGAGTTTGTTCACAGCCGAGGCGCAAGCGCGCGACCGGCTAGCCTTCGATGGCGCGGAGTTCGATAAACCCGCGGAGTTGGATAAAGCAGAGTTCGATAAAGCAGAGTTCGACCGGGCAGCGATGATCTCCGAAGGGCGCGACCGCGGCAGATGAGCATGAATCAGGGCATGGGTGGCTGGCATGCCATGCGTAGCTTTACTCAAGACCGTTCGGTCACCAAGCAGAAGCTCGCGCCGGGCACATTGCGGCGGATCGTTCGCTTCGCCGATCCGTATCGTGGCGCGATCATCACGTTGTTGATCCTGCTGGCTATCGACGCGGGTGTCGGCGCGGTCAATCCGCTGCTCTTTCGGGCCATTATCGATGACGGGATCCGCAATAAGCGGTCCGGGTTGGTTATCGGCATTGCCGCGGTGGTCGCGGTCATCGCCGTGCTCGACTCCGGGCTTGCGCTCGTGGAACGTTATTACTCTTCGCGAATCGGTGAAGGCTTGATCTTCGATATGCGGGCCAGGGTCTTCTCGCATATCCAGCGGATGCCGGTCGCGTTCTTCACCCGCACTCAGACCGGCGCGTTGATCAGCCGGCTGAACAACGACATTCTCGGCGCGCAACAAGCCTTTACCGGCACGTTGTCGAGCGTAGTGAGCAATGTGCTTGGCGTAAGTTTCACGCTGGCCGCGATGTTCTGGCTTTCCTGGCCGATCACCCTAGTGGCATTGGCGTTACTCCCGGTTTTCGTGCTGCCGGCTCGGTTTTTCGGCCGCAAATTGCAGGCGATCACCCGTGAGAGTTACAACCTGAACGCCGCCATGAATGTGACGATGACCGAGCGATTCAACGTGTCCGGCGCAATGTTGGTCAAACTCTTTGGCCGGCCCCGCGAAGAGACTGACGCGTTTTCCAGCAAGGCCGGCAGGGTGCGCGATATTGGCGTCACCCAGGCGATGTACGGCGGCGTGTTCTTCGTGGCCCTGATGATGGTTGCCGCACTGGCCACCGCACTGGTCTATGGCTGGGGTGGTTGGCTCGCCGTCCGGGGCAAGCTTCCGGTTGGCACCGTCGTCGCGTTGGCCGCTTATCTCACCAGGCTCTACGGGCCGCTGACCGCGTTATCGAACGTCAATGTCACCGTGATGACAGCCCTGGTCTCATTCGAGCGCGTCTTCGAAGTGCTTGACCTGCCACCGATGATCGATGACGCAGCCGGCGCGGTCGATCTACCTGATGGCGCGAATACCGTCGAGTTCGAACATGTCGAGTTTCGTTATCCGATGGCGTCGGAAGTATCGCTGGCCTCACTCGAAACAGTCGCCGTTCTCGACACTACGGTGAACGCCCAGGTATTGAACAATATCTCGTTTAAGGCGGACGCCGGCCAGCTGATCGCGCTGGTTGGCCCATCAGGAGCGGGTAAAACCACGATCTCTTCGCTGGTATCGCGGTTGTACGACGTCACCGGGGGAGTCGTGCGCATCGGCGGCCTCGATGTGCGCGAGGTAACCCAAGCTTCGCTGCGCGACACCGTTGGCATGGTCACTCAAGACAGCCATATGTTCCATGACAGCGTGCGCGCGAACCTCGCCTACGCCAGACCAGAAGCCACCGAAGCCGAACTCGTCGAGGCATTGAAAGCCGCCCAAATATGGGATCTCGTCAGTTCACTGGCCGATGGGCTCGACACCATCGTCGGCGAGCGCGGCTACCGTTTATCAGGTGGCGAGAAGCAACGGTTGGCAATTGCCCGGCTATTGCTGAAAGCGCCGAGCATCGTTGTGCTCGACGAGGCCACCGCGCACCTGGATTCAGAGTCCGAACTCGCGGTGCAGCGAGCACTCAAAATCGCGCTAGCCGGCCGGACGTCGCTGGTGATCGCGCACCGCCTGTCGACAATCCGTGAAGCCGATCAGATCCTGGTGATCGAGGCCGGCCATATTGCCGAGCGTGGTCGTCACGACGAGCTGCTTGCCGCGAATGGGCTCTACGCCGAGCTTTACCGCACTCAGTTCGAACGGCAGGAAACACCACCGGTTATCACCGGCTAGTCTCTGACGCCAGGAATCCGTTGTACCTACCGGCGCCTGGCGTTCAGGTCGGCGCTCATCTCCTTCAGGGCGCGAGCGTGCGGCTGGGTGGGATTGTTGTGGTGGTGCCGTTGGTGTTGAGTTTGATGTCCCAGCCGAGG
>OLLX01000223.1_pt1 | contig 72608 bp, 72 predicted proteins | sample 1604651 | NCBI WGS metagenome assembly OLLX01 (sample SAMEA104055725, study PRJEB20765) | soil metagenome | biome: Arctic tundra; feature: Polygonal ground; material: soil | place: USA | collected 2011-09 | depth 0-0.5 m
GGCCGCTGTGGCCGTGGTGCGGTAACTGTAATGGACGTCGTTGGGGGTTCGGTAGTTCAAGGCTGAGTGTCGCCGGCGCGTGTTGTAGAACCCTTCGATGTAGGCAATGACGTCGGTTCTGGCGCGGGTTTTCGTGGCGTAGACGGTGCGGTAGATCCGTTCGTTTTTCAGTGCGGCGAAGAAACTTTCGGCGAGGCTGTTGTCCCAGCACACCCCGGTCGCTCCCATCGAGGAACGCATCCCGAGCGTCTTGACCAGGGCTCGGTAGTCGGTGGAGGTGTAGACACTGCCCCGGTCGGAATGAAAGATCGCATGTGGGGCGATGAACGTCGTCGCGGCGGCGTTGCGGAGTGCGTCGGCGACGAGTTCGATGCGCATGTGATCAGCGATCGACCAGCCGACAACTTTCTTGGAAAAACAGTCGATGACAGTCGCCAAATACATGAACCCAGCCCAGGTGTGGATGTAGGTGATGTCACCGACGAACTTGATCCCCGGCCGATCAGCAGTGAAGTCACGCTTCACCAAATCCGGTGTCGCCGCCGCAGCTTCGGCGTCCGCCTGGGTGGTGACCCTAAAAGGCCTGGGCTGACAAGCAATCAGGCCCTCAGAGCGCATGATGTGGCGTACCAGCTCCGGTGAACACGAGCTGCCTTCATCGGCCAGATCGGCGTGAATCCGGCGGTAACCGTAGACGCCATCGGAGGCTTTGAAGAAATACCGCACCCGCGCCGTCAACGCCTTACGGCGGGCCGCCGTTGCCGAGGGCAGGCGGCTCAGCCAGTGATAGAAACCCGACGTCGACACCTCCAACCAGGCGCACATTTTGTAAAGCGGATCAGCCTGGTCGGGATCAACACGCTGGGAGTCGATGTACTCATACTTGCTCACTGTCGCGGCTCCCGCGCGAAGTAAGCGGCCGCTTTTTTTAGGAACGCGGTCTCAGCCCGAAGATCCTGAACTTCGCGTTCCAACTCCCTCAAGCGGGCCCGATCCGGTAACGGCAACTCGGTCTCCCCGATGCTATGCGTATCACGGTACTTATGCAGCCAGTTACGTAGCGTCTCCGGACCGACGCCGTAAGCCTCCCCGACCTCGCGGACCGACTTCGACGTCGAGATCACCTCCCGACACAACTCGTCTTTGAACTCCTGAGTGAAGCGCCTACGCGTTGGCGACATCCGTGGAATCTCTCTTCCAGTAGAACCCTCACCTTAAGAGGGCCCACCGTCCGAAAGCCCCGAGGCAGGTCACTCCGGGTCCATCGACTTCGGAGTCAACAACGGCGCTAACCGGGTCCTCACCACGCCATTAGCCTACAACGACGGTAACTGGCACATGGTCGACGCGAGCCTCGGAGCCGCTGGCCAGAAACTCTACATCGACGGCGCCCTGATCGCATCAACCGTAGGCGTCACCACCGGCCTCGCCGACACCACCGCCTACTGGCGTTGGGGATACACCCCCCTCTCCAACTGGACACCCACCCCAGGCAGCTACTACATCATCGGCTCCCTCGACGAAATCTCCATCTACAACAGCCAACTCGCCGACGCCACCATACTCACCGACTACAACTCCAACTACTAGACACCGATCAGATCAGTTTGGGCTGATTGTCGATCCTGCATTTGTGGAAGAAATGCAAATTATTGACCTGGCTTATTGGGGAAGGATGAGGGCTCCAGGCTTCTCCGCTATCGGTCTTCGACAGATTCACTGCCTTTGTATCGCCGCTGAATTCCAACTGCTCATGATCTTTATCGAAATACCCGAATAGTCGTTCAGTTGTTGGTGGCAGAAGACGATGTTGTTTGAAATACGTTTGATTGAGGGAGCGTGACGCAATGGCATGGCTTTTGGGCCGCGCTCGGACTGCGAGAAACGTAGCCGATGGCGCGGGTGGGTTTTCCCTACTTGAGGTCATTGTCGCGCTTGCTCTCATGTTATTCGTGATGTCCGCGTCGGTGCCGTTCTTTGTTCGCTCCCTCCAGGTTAGTGCAACCCAGCAGGTGCGTGAGGCGGCAATCTCACTCGCCGATCAGGCTATGGAGCAGGCGCGTAGTTTTACTCCGACTGCCATGCTACAAAATCGAGACCAGGCTACGGCTACCAACAAATGGGGCCGGCTTCCAGCCGCCGCATCGGCATATACCAACTCGAGCGTGACCGTCGTGGCGTATGACCCCAACCCGCTCGTCGGTCAGTCCCGTCTCCGAAGGTGCCCTACAGCGTGCGCGACTCGACGACACTGGTCAACAATCTGCAGTACACGGTGTACACCGGGATTGGGGAGTGCTGGCTCGCCACCACGACGAACGCGGTTTGCAACTCGGCGGCTCAAGCCGCGGCTGGCGCGACGCCGATGTACCGGGTCATCGTCGATGTGAACTGGAAGCCCAAAGTCGGCGAGAAATGCGCGGGCGGAAGCTGCGACTACGTAGTAACGACCCTGCGTGATCCGACCGTCGACCCGCTCTTCAACTCTAACGGCCTAATTCCGACGGTCCCGTAATGATGATGACCACAGCACTCAAGCGGCGCCGGGAAGATCGTGACCATGACCGGGTCAGTGGTTTCACGTTGATCGAGTTACTGGTATCGATGGCCATCTTCGCCATGCTTCTCGCGGTCATGATGTCGGTCATCATTGCCATGGACAACGATATGAGGAAGACGCAGAACGTTGGCAACGCGGCATTGACGGGCTTGCGGGCGACGCAGGCCCTGGATAAGGAGCTGCGATACGCGGACTGGATCAATTCAGTGGGTCAGGGTATGGCGGTTCCCGCTGATCCATACCTTAGCTTCGAGAGCTTGAACGGGAAGGATGTGTCCACGTGTTACCAGTGGCGCGTTCACACCGGTCTTCTTCAGCAGCGGTCCTGGGTAAGCGGCGCCAACTTATCGACGATCACCACCACGTCGCCTAGCTGGCAGACCATCACGACCGGGATCACCAATACGACGCCATTCGTCGTCGTTCCTGTTCCAGGTCCACCTCAGATTCCTGTTGTTAATCCATTTCAAGTTCAGGTCGACTTGGTCATTGCGGTGGGCCGCCACCCCGCGGGTCACGCGGAGACAAGATTGACCATTACCGCCCGCAACGTCGCCTCCGGCCCAGGGAGTCAGCAATGCAACGCATCAAATCCGTGATCAGTAGCCGTGTCGGCTCCTTGTCGGCGGCTATGGTGAGGCGTACCCAGGATCCCGAGAGCGGCGTGGCAATGCTGCTCGCCCTTTTTGTCATCTTGTCGCTGGTGACTATCAGCATCACCGTGGCGGGTGTCACCTTATCGTTGATGAAGCCCACCCAGCTTGACCGCAAGGCGGCCGTAACTGAAAACGCGGCGGAGGCTGGCTTCGATGTCGCACTGAATCGGATTCGTAACGCCTACTACGGAATGACAGCTAACGATCAAGGGCAGCCGGTTGACTTCGGCGATTACCAGCTGCTTCCGTGTTCGCGGACTACTAATGTGGCGACGTTTACTGGCTATATGAACAGTAGCGGCGCGAATGCCATCCAGTTCAATGTGACAGCCACTTACTACACGCTCGATCCGACTACTCATCCTGGCGTTGCCGCGCTCACGTGTCCGGCAGGGTATCCCATCAGTGTGCCTGGATTCGTTTCTCTCTCGTCTCTTGGCTCGACGACTGACGTCCCCGGAACGCGCACGGGTAGTAGTAACCGCGCACTGCAGACGGTGTATACATTGAGTACGACGAACCAGAATATCGCCGGCGGCAATATTCCGTTCTTGTCGAATCTGAGTGACTGTCTAGCGGTATACGACAGCACGGGTAAGGTCCAGGTTGGAGACCAGATCAAGGTCGCGGCGTGTAACACTACGGCCGCATCTCAGCAGTGGTCTTATGATGCGAATCTTCAGTTGCAGATCGCCGGAACCATCGGTACGACCTTGTGCATGCAGGCCACCGACAGTTCCGGCACTGGCACGAATGCGAAAGGCTCCAACGTCGTTCTCGCGACCTGTTCCGCGAACGCCTTGCCGCCGTCGAACCCCTATACGCCGTATTACCAACTCTGGAGTTACAACGATAGTGGCGAGTTTCAGAACAGCCAAACAGATGATAGTGGCTTGGGTTCATATTGTCTGAACCCGGCTGGAGGCGTTTCTATCGGAGACCTCATCGATCTCGACTCTTGCGGCTCCAGCGGGCAGTTCGTGCCGACAGCGACAGTCGGCGCGGGCGCTGCCGGGAGTGTGGTCCGGCCCTTCCAGCTAGTGAATTATCTCAACTTCGGGCGCTGTATCGATGATACGAACCAATGGCAGACCGCGAACTGGTTGATCGGCTACCCATGCAAGCAAGACCCGCTTGCCACCAACCTCACCTGGAACCAGAAGTACTACACGGGAATCAGTGATGGCCTGGCCGGTAGTGGCGCTACTGCCGCCAATGGAGGGACTGGTACAGACACAGTCATTGCGACCTCAACGCCGCCACCGGCGACCGGTTGTCAGATCTCGCCTACTATCGCTTGCCAGTTCATCACATTCCCCAACGGGGCCAATGATTCGGACAGTTCGCTGAGCGCTGCGCAGAAAACTGCTCTGGCCAACCCCTATTTCTGTCTGGAAGCAGGAAGTACGGCGAATCCGACGGCACCGATAAACGGCACGATCGTGACGGTTCAACCCTGTAGTAAAACAGATAACTATCAAAAATGGACTTACACGAACAGCCTGGGCAGCAATTACGCTGGGGATTACCTGATTCAGCCCTACGGAGCTGGCGCCAGCAACCTCTGCCTTTCAATGACTATCGGAAGCACGCCGCCGGGTCTGACGTATAACGGCGCCGGGGGGACGATTATCCCAGCGTATGGCTACATCTCGTTGCAGACCTGTACCGGTACCGGTTGGCAGAAATGGAACGCCCCGGCCAATCCACAGGCGAGTGGCATGAAGAACACCTATGAATCACCAAACACAGGTTCCTGACGCAGGGTTCCTGGCGCGGGAGGTCCGCGATTTCGCCGTTACGTTCGGTGCCCCACGACGACAGCAATCGCACGCCGACGACCGGGTCGTTAGACGTTGAAGCGGAACTCGACAACGTCCCCGTCGGCCATCACATAATCTTTGCCCTCGATGCGCACCTTGCCCCGAGATTTGGCCTCGGCCATCGAGCCGGCCGCCATCAATTCGTCGAAAGCCACGATTTCGGCCTTGATGAAACCTCGCTGAAAATCGGTGTGGATCACGCCAGCCGCTTCGGGCGCGGTCGCGCCGCGCTTGATCGTCCAGGCTCGCGTCTCTTTAGGGCCAGCGGTGAGATAGGTCTGCAACCCCAAGGTGGCGAATCCGACCCGGGCCAACAACGCCAGCCCTGATTCAGATTGCCCGACTGATTGCAGCAACTCGAGTGCTTCGTCGTCTGGCAACTCGATCAGTTCTGATTCGATTTTCGCGTCGAGGAAAATCGCTTCGGCCGGCGCCACCAAGGATCGCAACTCGTCCTTGAGGGATTCGTTCGTCATCTCGTCGGCGTCGACATTGAAGACGTAAAGAAATGGCTTGCTGGTCAGTAGCGACAACTCGCGCAACGGTTCAGGATCGAGCCCGGCCGCGAAAACAGTCTGGCCAGAGTTCAATACTTCGCCAGCCCGGCGGACGGCGTCGACGATCTCGCTCTTGCCTTTCGCGCCAGCCAACCGAGCTTCTTTTTCCAGTCTGGGCAGCGCTTTGTCAATCGTTTGCAGGTCAGCGAGGATCAGCTCAGTGTTGATTGTCTCGATATCGTCTTTCGGGCTGACCCGGCCATCGACATGGGCGACATCGGGGTCACTGAATACCCGCGTTACCTGACAGATCGCGTCAGACTCGCGAATAGTCGCCAGGAACTTGTTCCCGAGCCCTTGGCCCTCGGAGGCGCCCTTCACAAGTCCGGCGATGTCGACGAAGCTCACGCTGGCCGGCACGAGCTTGACCGAGTTGTAGAGAGTGGCCAGCTGACCTAGCCTCACGTCGGGAACACCAACCACACCGACATTGGGCTCGATAGTCGCGAACGGATAGTTCGCTGCCAACACGTCATTCTTTGTCAGCGCGTTGAACAACGTGGACTTGCCGACGTTGGGCAGGCCGACGATGCCGATGGTGAGAGTCACGAGAGTCGATTCTAGGTGCCGGCAGCCGACATCCATTCGTCCCGGGTGACCCGCCAGATTAAGTGGACGCCGGTTTCGCTCGGCGCCTTGATCTCACGCGGTTCTTCCCCGACGAGAGTGAACCCGAGCGCCTTGGGCACACCGGCACTGGCGACGTTCGCGGCGTCGTGATGGATCTCGACCCGCTCGATGTCGGCACGCTCGAACGCGTCGTCGGTCAGGGCTCGAGAAGTCGACGTCGCAATGCCTCGGCGAGCGAAATCGCGATGCACCCAGTAGCCAATTTCGAGACCGCCGACACCGAGCCTGCGAGCCAGGCCAGATCCGCCAACGACCTGACCGTCGAGGAAAAGCCCGACCACCAGGTCGCCGCCCTCCCGCGCTTGCACGTTCCACTTCGCGATAAGGGCCCGTCGCTCCGCCAACGGCACCGGTTCGTAGGCGATCCACGGCAAGAACGGCCGCAGGTGGTCGAGATTGCAAGTGACCACGGTCGCCAGCGCCTCGGCGTCCGCCTCTCGCCACGAACGGATCACCAGCGGGCCGCGCACGATCTCGATGGACATCACCCGACACTAGGTCTTCCCCCGAGCGGCGTGCACCGATTTTGTCGGACCGCCCTGCGACGATGCCTGTCATGAACGCACTCGCGATCGTCCTGCTGCTGATCGGCTTGATCATCGGTGGCCTCGTTGGCTACCTCCTTGCGCAGTCTCGGTCCGGCGCGAAGTCGGCGACGCTGGCAGCGGAGCTCGAAGCCAGCCGGTCGGGCACCCAGCGAGAGTTGCAGACCCAGCGCACCCACTTTGAGCAACTCCTCGACGTAGAGCGGGCAGCGGCGAGAGACAAACTGCAGGCCGCCACGCTCACCCAGGAGCAGACCCGCGACATGTTTTCCGCGCTGTCGTCTGATGCCCTGCACAAGAACAGCAAAGCTTTCATCGAGCGGGCCGACGAGCTGCTCAAGCGTGTCACCACCGAGGCCAGCGGCGATCTGCAAAAGCGCCAGCAGGCAATCGAACTGCTAGTCAATCCGTTGAAAGAGTCGCTGACCAAGGTCGAAACCCAACTGAAGGACGTCGAAAAAGAACGCACCGACGCCTACGCCGCGTTGCGCACCCAGGTCGAGCAGATGGGCAAGACTTCCGAGCAGCTGCGCACCGAGACCACCCAGCTGGTGGCCGCGCTACGCGCGCCACAGACCCGCGGCGCTTGGGGCGAACACCAACTTCGCCAGGTCGTCGAGTTCGCCGGCATGATCGAGCACTGCGATTTCACCGAGCAGACAAGCATCAGCACCGACGCCGGCCCGCAGCGGCCTGACCTCGTCGTCCGACTAGCCGGCGGCAAGCATGTCGTCGTCGACGCGAAGGTGTCACTGATCGGCTTCCTCGACGCGATGGGCGCCGACGCCGACACCCGCGCCGAACATCTCCGCCGGCACGCGCGCCACCTGCGTGATCACATCGATGCCCTCGGCGCCAAGGCCTACTGGGAGCTGCTGCCGAACACCCCCGAGTTCGTAGTGATGTTCGTGCCGGCCGAGACGATCCTGAACGCGGCGCTCGAAACCGATCCGACGCTGCTCCAGCGCGCGTTCGAGAAGAACGTGGTAATCGCTACTCCGGCCACTCTCGTCGCCCTGCTGCGTACCGTCGGCTACTCCTGGCGGCAGGAGGCTCTCGCCGCCAATGCGCACGATGTGTTGAATCTTGGTCGCGAGCTCTACAGCCGGCTGTCCACCATGGGCGGTCACGTCGACAAGCTCGGCCGAAGCCTGACGGCGGCGGTGACGTCGTACAACAGCACCGTCTCCTCGCTGGAAAGCCGGGTGTTCACCACCGCCCGCAAGCTGGTCGAACTCAAGGTCACCGACGACGATCTCGAGGCGCCGAAACAAATCGAACTGGTCTCGCGGCAAGTGCAGCGATCGGAGCTGGTCGCATCCGCCAACGACATGCTGCTGTCGCTACCCGAGCCGGCTCGCGACGAAAATCAGCACGCCACCGGCTGAGTAGGTTCAGTCGATCACTGATCGGTGCGCGTCGTAGGCGGTCTCCGGTAACCGCACGCCCTAGCGTTACATCCGTGACAGAACTCGCGGAGCACTACACCCCCTGGGACGACGAAATCCCCGGCCAAGACTCGCTGTGGGATGCCCTCGACGCTGTCCCAGAAAAAGACTCCGACCCAGAAACTGCTGAAGCCGACATCACTCCGGCAGATGATGAGGCGACAGCTCCGGCGTGGACTGCTCTCAACGTTGCGCCAGGAGCATCTGAAAACAGCGAAGAAGCTCCGACAACCGCGAAAGTCGCGACAGCTCAGCGAGCATCCTCAGCAGCTGGATTGTCGGCTTCAGCCGCCAAGCTGGGAATCACCGGCCGTGGCGTCGTCGTCTTGACAAGCGCGTTCACCGGCTTGGTCGGCATTCTCGACGTGATCGCCTCAGGTCATCGCGGCCATCTGTTCGGCGTCGCTTTCGTGTTGGCGGCCGCTGTCGGCGGTTACGTCGTCCGACGTCGCGACGTGCTGGTCGCCGTTGTCGCGCCACCACTCATCTATTGCGCGCTGATCATCGGCATGAGTTTGATCGACACCGGCGGCATGACCGGCAGTCTGCTCACCCGAATCGGTATCTACATCCTCGACGGATTCGTCACCGGCGCGCCGACCATCTGGCTCGGCACCGCCGCCGCGAGCGCAATCGTATGGCGACGCACCGGCGGAACCCTCCGCACGTTGCCACCCGCGTTGCTCTCATACCGTCGCGGCTACGCGAGTCGCTGCTAAGCAAGTCACAGCTGACCAGTTCGAGATCAGCTAGCTGAGTCTGCTGCCGCCTTGATATCGCGACGCAATTCCGGCGGCAACGCGAAGGTGAGCGTCTCCCGGATAGCTTCGACTTCGACGACGTCGCCGTAACCGCGCTCGGCCAACCACGCCATAACGCCGTCCACCAGGCTCTCTGGCACCGACGCGCCGCTGGTCACGCCGACGGTGCTGACGCCGTCCAGCCAGGCTTCGTCGATTTCGCTGGAATCGTCAACGAGATAGGACGCCTTAGCGCCGGCATCAAGCGCGACTTCGACCAGCCGCACCGAGTTCGACGAGTTTTGCGACCCGACGACGATGACCAGGTCGGCGGATGCGGCAATCTGCTTGACCGCGACCTGCCGATTCTGGGTGGCGTAGCAGATGTCGTCACTGGGCGGGTCGATCAGATTGGGGAATCGCTGCCGCAACGCATGCACTGTCTCCAGCGTTTCATCGACTGACAACGTGGTCTGCGACAGCCAGGCGACCTTCGACGGGTCGCGAACGTGAACAGACGCGGCGCCAGCGGGCCCTTCGATGAGCTGAACCTGATCCGGAGCTTCACCAGTAGTGCCGACGACCTCTTCATGGCCGCCATGGCCGATCAGCAAGATCTCCAGGCCCTGGTCGGCAAATCGTCGAGCCTCGTGATGCACCTTGGTCACCAAGGGGCAGGTGGCATCGATGGTGCGCAACCCGCGCTGGTCAGCATCGACGTACACGGTCGGGGAAACTCCGTGCGCCGAAAGCACCACGGTCGCGTCGAGCGGCACCTCGTCAATCTCTTCGACGAAAATCGCACCCTTAGCTTCGAGATCAGCGACCACATGCTTGTTGTGCACGATCTGCTTGCGCACATATACCGGCGCGCCGTGCACTTCCAGCGCACGCTCGACAGTGTCAACAGCCCGCTCGACTCCAGCGCAATAACCGCGCGGCTGCGCGAGCAGAACCCTCCGAGTCGTCTCCGTCATACCTCCATCGTAGGTTCTCGCGACCTTCCGTGCCGGATTGCCCAGGACGAGCCCATAACCGGCCCACCCAAGGGCCGGCTCATCACGACGATGAGGGCACGGCTCTGAGGACGATGACGGCACGGCCCTAGGCTCGGCGATTGTGGCAATGGAATCGTCGGCGGAATCGCCGATCCCGGTACGGACGGTCGCGCAGTCGATCGCCGGCTGGGTCAATCGCCTCGGCCGGGTCTGGATCGACGGCCAGCTCGCGCAGATCTCGCGTCGTCCAGGCACGAATACGGTCTTCTTCGTTCTCCGCGACCCCGCCGCCGATATCTCAGTGCAGGTGATCGCCGCTCGCCAATTGGTCGACAGCCTGGAGTTGGTGGAGGGCAGCCGGGTCGTCGTGTGGGCCAAACCGGAGTTCTACCTCGCCCGCGGCACACTGTCGTTGAAGGCCTTCGACATCAGGCCGGTGGGTGTTGGCGAGCTGCTGGCCCGAGTCGAACGGCTGAAACAACTTCTCGCCGCCGAAGGACTTTTTGCTTTCGAACGCAAAAAGTCCCTGCCGTTCCTCCCAAAAACAGTCGGCCTCATCTGCGGTCGCGGCTCCGCGGCTGAACGCGATGTGTTGGAAAATGCTCGGCGCCGCTGGCCGTCGGTGCAGTTTCGGGTAGAGGCGGTTGCGGTACAGGGTAGCTACGCCGTGGCTGAGGTCGTCGCGGCGATCAAAACGCTCGACAAAGATCCCGACGTCGACGTCATCGTGATCGCCCGAGGTGGCGGCAGCGTCGAGGATCTGCTGCCCTTCTCCGACGAAACGCTGCTGCGCGCGGCATCCGCGTGCGCAACCCCGATCGTGAGCGCGATCGGCCACGAACCCGACGCTCCGCTGCTCGACTTCGTCGCCGACGTCCGAGCCTCGACACCGACTGACGCCGGCAAACTCGTCGTCCCGGATATGACCGAAGAGCAGCGGCGCATCGGAGCGCTCCGCGATCGGGCCCGTCGTTGCGTGCAAAATCGCATCGAGAAAGACCAACACGCTTTGGACGCCGTCCGAGCCCGGCCGGTATTAGCTCGACCGATTGGCGATCTCGACCGTCGAGCGGCCGAGTTCATCGATCTCGTGGGGCGTACTCGTCGTTGCGTGCAGGCAGCGCTTGACCGGGCCGACGACGACGTCACGCACCTGCTAGCGCGAGTCCGCACTCTGTCGCCGCGCGCGACCCTCGAACGCGGTTATGCCGTCGTCCAACTCGCCGATGGCACGGTTTTACGAACGGCCGCGCAGGCTAACGCGGGCGACCTGCTGACTATCCGGCTAGGCGAAGGTCGACTCGCCGCCGTGGTGTCAGATCCCGATGGCGGCGAGCTCTAGGCTGACCGGCATGGCCGCGAAAATCCCGTCGGGCGACAAGCCCGCCACATCCCACGGCGACGACGCACTGGGTTATGAGCAGGCCCGCGACGAACTGCTCACAGCGGTCCGCAAACTCGAAGAAGGCGGCCTACCGCTAGAGGAATCCCTTGCCCTGTGGGAACGCGGCGAGCATCTTGCCCAAATCTGCCAGTCTTGGTTGGACGGCGCGCGAGAACGGCTGGCCGCCCGCCGTCCAGACGATGACGCACGGACCGACTAAACAAAATCCCTACCGGCTAGTGAATCTGAAGGCTGGCCGCGAGATTTTCCAGGTTGCGCAGACTCGATGTCCCAGTGACAACCGTGGTTATGGTCGGCGTGTACTCGACCAACGATTGTTGTGATGACTTGCGGTTGCTGATGAGGTGCACCCAGAGAACACCATGAATGGCGACCGTATTAATCACCGCGCCATCGGCAGTCATCTGGGCGACGAAGACTTTCAAGCCGGCGTGCTTAGACGAGTAATTGGAGTCTTCGACACCGTTGTAGCCATGATCGGGTCCGACGTATCCGAGGTGCAGATGCGCGCCTGACCCGGCAGACTCGAAATCTGAACTGTCGGCATGCCAACCCGCCGGTAACGGCGTCGGTATGCGCACGATGGCTGGCGCGATCTGCCTCGCTTGCGCGATAGCCGGTGCCGTGTCGACGACGCGAACTGCTGCCGAGCGCTGGCTCGGCAGCACAATCAGCAACACGACAGCGACGACTAGCGCGGCCGACATCGCGATGCTAATCGACCGCCAATGGGGTCGGATAGCTTGGGCCAGCGTGGCATCGCGCGGGGTATCAGCGCCGGGTGGCACCACAATGCCAACCTCGTGAAGCTCCGCTGACGGCACGAGAGTGTCGGCGTAGGCAGCATCCGTAGGATCCTCAGGCATGGCACTATCGTCACCCAACCCGCAAACTGCCCGCTCGTCGGGTGTATTCAGCGGGCTCCAACCCGAGCCCACCAGGCGAGGATCGTCCATGACCATCGAACGTCCTGACCGCAACCTGGCACTCGAACTCGTCCGCGTCACCGAGGCTGCGGCCATGGCGGCCGGTCGTTGGGTCGGCTTGGGTAATGAAGCGGGCGCCGACGCCGCCGCCGTCGATGCGACCCGCCGGTTGATCGGCACCGTCTCGATGCGCGGCATGGTGGTCATCGGCGACTCGCCCAACGACGGCGCCGCCGGGTTGCACGGAGAATCTGTCGGCGATGGATCCGGTGCCGAATGTGACGTCGCGGTCGACCCGATCGACGGTGCTCGATTGGCGGCCAACGGAATGAACAACGCGGTCTCGGTACTCGCGGTAGCCGATCGCGGTTCCATGTTCGATCCATCGGCCGTTTCGTACATGACGAAACTGGCTACCAGTGAGGTCGCCGCGCCCTACGTCGATATCAACGCCCCGGCCGCCCACAACGTCCGCGCGGTTGCCAAGGCAAAAGGGTGCTCGGTCGAAGACGTCACCGTGGTCATCCTCGACCGGCCCCGTCATGGCGAGCTAGTCAAGGCGGTCCGCGAAGCGGGTGCCCGAATCAGATTCATTCTGGACGGCGATGTCGCCGGCTCCATCATGGCTATCCGGGACGGCACCGGCGTCGACCTGTTACTCGGCGTCGGCGGCACCTCCGAAGGCGTGATCGCGGCGTGCGCGGTGAAGTGCTTAGGCGGTCTACTGCTAGCCAAACCGGCACCCCGAGACGCCGCCGAACGGGCCCGCGCGATCGACGCCGGGCTCGATGTCGACGCCGTGTTAACCGGTGATGATCTGGTGCGTTCAGACAACGTGTTCTTCGTGGCCACCGGCATTACCGATGGTGAACTCGGTCGCGGAGTGCGCTATCGCGGTGGCGGTGCAATCACCAGTTCGTTGGTCATGCGCTCCAAGAGCGGCACGATTCGCACCATCGAGAGCGAGCATCAACTATCGAAACTTCGCGGCTACGCCATCGTCGACTACGACAAGCCCTGGCACAACAACGATGTTGGCCTCGCTTCCAAAGACCGCACTCGGCTAACCTAAGTAGGCCAGTTTTCCCTGTGAATACTAGACTTTAACGGTTAGGGTCGGCCAGCTGGCGCCTGCGCTTCTTGCTCGGCGAGCGTACGTCGAGATGGCCGAGCACAACGACGCCACGGACGTCGATGGTCGGAACGTCTGGCCCCGGCGGCTTCCGCAATCGTGAGCCGCGCGATCCCATCACCGCCGTGCCATGCACCCTTACATGAACGCCGTCAGGAACCACCAACGTCACCGAACCAAGCAACACATGGACGTCGATAACGACCTCTCGGCTACTCAGCACAGCTTCGCAAAAGTCGAGGTCGACCGAGCCCAACACTGCCCTAACCCGAAGCCTCGGCGGCACCAGCCATTTACCGGTGCGACCCTCGTTCGATAGCAGCGCCAGCATCGGCCCGGCGTGGATCGCTGGAAGTGCCGAACCGACTGAAGCTGCTGGCAGATCGCTCGTCAGCGCTTGCAACTGGCCGAAAGTTTTGGCCTCGTAGGCACGGGCTACCCGCTCCTCGAATTCCGTGAAACTCAGCCGGCCCTGCGCCACTGCTTCACCCAAGACGTCGACAATAGCCTCGCGGTCGGCGTCAGAAGCGCGCATACCGGACGCCGGCACCGCGTGGCCAGCTGTCGCTGGTCGACCTAAGTGCAATCCCAGACCTGAGCGCAATCCCAAACTTGAGCGCGTCCAAAGGCCCGAACACGCCCCGAGACCTTTGAAATCGACCACGGCCACCACGATATCTGGCATCGAAATCCGGCGCTGGCGATGAACGTCCTAGTCTTGATGGCAGTTACCGCACCGCGAAGAACCGTATCCCCGCTACCGCGAAGAGAAGGACCGATGACCGAGCAAGATTTCCGCATCGAACACGACTCGATGGGCGACGTCCGAGTGCCCAAACATGCCAAGTGGAGTGCCCAAACCCAACGCGCGGTAGAGAACTTTCCGGTCTCGGGTCTGGTCATCGACCGTGAACTCATCGGCGCGCTCGCGTCAATCAAAGGCGCTGCCGCGATGGTGAATGCGGAACTTGGCGTCGTTGCCGACGACATCGCGAAAGCGATTCAGGCCGCGGCCATCGAGGTCGCTCGCGGCGACTGGGACGCGCAATTCCCGATCGACGTTTTCCAGACCGGTTCAGGCACCTCCAGCAATATGAACACCAACGAGGTGCTCGCGACGTTGGCCAGTGAACGACTCGGCGCTCCTGTGCACCCGAACGACCACGTGAATGCCTCTCAGTCGTCCAACGACACCTTTCCTTCCGCCATCCACATCGCGGCGACCCGATCGATCCTGGTCAACCTCATTCCGGCATTGCGGCACCTGCATGAATCCCTATCGCGTAAGGCAACCCAATTCGCGGACGTCGTAAAAAGCGGCCGTACCCATCTGATGGACGCCACACCAGTAACTCTGGGCCAAGAGTTCGGCGGCTACGCCGCATCTATCCGGATCGGAATCGAGCGACTCGAGGCAGCGCTGCCTCGTATCGGCGAACTACCGTTGGGCGGTACGGCAGTCGGCACCGGCATTAATACGCCACCCGGCTTCGCCGCGAAAGTCATCGAATCCCTTGCGCAGTCGACGAATCTGCCCTTGTCGGAGGCCCGCGACCATTTCGAGGCGCAAGGCTCACGCGACGCTTTGGTCGAAGCGAGCGGCGTCCTGCGAGTTATCGCGGTAAGTCTGTACAAGATTGCGAACGACCTACGTTGGATGTCGTCTGGCCCGCGCACCGGGCTCGCCGAAATTCACTTGCCCGATCTGCAACCTGGCTCTTCAATCATGCCCGGCAAGGTGAATCCCGTTATTCCAGAAGCTGTCTGCCAAGTCGTTGCCCAAGTTATCGGCAACGACGCGGCCATTGCTTTCGGTGGCGCCGCCGGCAATCTCGAACTCAATGTCATGCTGCCGGTCATCGCTCGCAACGTCCTTGAATCGATACGGTTGCTGGCCAATATCTCGCGACTGCTCGCCGACTCCTGCGTCGACGGCATCGAGGCGGACGTCGAACGATGCCGATTCTTCGCCGAGTCCTCGGCGTCGATCGTCACTCCACTGAACAAGTACATCGGTTACGAAGCGGCGGCCAAAGTTGCCAAGCAATCACTCGCGCAGAACAAGACGATCCGCCAGGTCGTCCTCGAGTTCGGATTCGTCGCTGACGGCAAGCTGACCGAAGCCCAGCTGGACGACGCCCTCGACGTCCTCGCGATGACCAGGCCCAGCACCAGCTGATCTGCCCCAGGAGCTCCACATAACGAACAAGCCCCGCATGAGTTGATGGCCGGTACCCAATCGATTTGGGTACCGGCCATCAACTTCATAGGAACGTTTTAGTACGACCCGTAGCGCTCCTCGTGCCACCACGCGCCGCACGGAGTGTCGTAACGCGCCGCGATGTAGCCCAACCCCCACTTGACCTGAGTGCTCGCGCTGGTTCGCCAGTCGGCTCCCGCACTCGCCATCTTCGACGCGGGCAACGCCTGCGGAATACCGAACGCGCCTGAACGCGAGTTGCGTGCCCAGGTTTCGTACTGGCTCTCGTGCCGCCAGAGTTCATCGAGGCAGACCCACTGCTCTCCCGACCAGCCGCGACTACCTGCCATGCCTTGCGCAATCGAGCGTGGCGTCGCACTAGGGCCTGCGGGATGCACCGCAGTCACTACCGCCGCTTTTGCCGGCACTGCCTTAGCCACCACCGCCTTGGCCACCGCCGCCTTGGCCACTGGTGACACGCCGCCAACCTTCACCGCGACCGTGCCACCGTTCATGATCGTCATCGCCTTGCTACCAGCTTTGCTCAGCGCGGCCGCCTTAACCCCAACGGCCTTCAACCCGGTTGCTGAACCGAACTCGCTGGCGGTGATCCGCCCGTTAGTTAGCCCCCCCAAGTCAGTTGCCCGCGCCGATGGCATCGCGGACGCTGCGGATATAGCGGACATGGGGAATGCGGCGGACACCCGAGACTCAGCGGACAATTGGTCCGGGATAGGCGCACTAATAGTCGCGATTTCTATCGCTTGTGCACTACTGACCCCAGCGACCGTGCTCGTGTCGACCAATGGATCTGAAAACGGTATCGACGCCGCCATAAGGGGCAAAGAGTGTGCGGTTGCGGCAATCGGCGATCCGGCAGCTACACCACCGAGAATGCACGGCGATGCGGCGACAAAAAGCGCGCCAACAACCACAACCTGGGCCGGAATCCGGCTCATGTGAAGTCCTTTCGGATACGAATGCACGTCAACAACTCAGCCGACGCATAGCTCCGAGATAGTCCGATAAGCGGACATCCCGATACCGCAGCACAGACCGCAAATGAGTGCGGTATGCCAGGAGAATGAATGGATCAAGGACCTTGATTACCAGTCCGATGTCATTCCCGGGGAAGGGGACTAATCGAGCATGCCTCATGTCCAAGGCATTTGCCAAATGCGACTCGCCGAAAGTTTCTTTGACGCATGTTCTCGATGAACGCGATTGTTAAGAGAAGGACAGGGCAAGCTCAAAGCTCACCCTTTATGCCTGTGCGCCTCGCGTCAGTCCGCCTTACCTAGTGCGTTCACATGGCTACATAGCGTCGAAGCTTCCCGTCGAGACACTTTGTCGACAGATAGAGATAGCTGCACACTCTTCCTAGGCCGCCGATAGCGGAGATCATGCTCGCGAGGCGACCCGCACGCGACGTGTTTGCCGCCCTAGCACTTACATCCCTCGGTTATCTCGAGATGAAGATACTTCACATCGAGATAACTTGCGGGGTGCCACCTGATGTAGCCGCGAGCCGTCAGCCCGGCGAGCTGCCGTTGCCATCGACCGCCAGACACAATGAGCTACCGAACTCCAAGGCTATGAAAACGATGCCCGTCAAACAATGGAGCGCCGGCCCCGATATACGCGAACCTATTAAGCGCCGTAACGCCGTTCGCGTTCCGCGTATGCACGCACCGCACGTAGGAAATCGACCCTGCGGAAATCAGGCCAATAGGCTTCGCAAAAGAATAATTCAGAATGCGTGGTCTGCCAGAGCAGAAATCCGGAAAGGCGCTGCTCTCCCGATGTGCGAATGACCAGATCGGGATCAGGCTGGCCCTTGGTATAGAGATGCTCGGCAATGTGCTCGACGTCGAGCAGATTCGCGAGATCTTCGATACTCGTGCCACGGCTCGCGTGGTCATGCAGCAAAGCACGAACGGCGTCCGCGATTTCACGACGTCCGCCATAACCCACAGCGGCATTGACGATGAGGCCGTCGACGTTCGCGGTCGCGCTCTCGGCTTCTTTGAGCGCCCGCGCGGTCGCCGCGGGCAGCAGATCGAGTGCGCCCATCGGATGGATCCGGAACCGGCCAGTGGCGGCGAGCCCTTTGACTGCCCCTTCAATGATGTCGAGCAGCGCGGCGATCTCTTCGTCATCTCGGCCGAGGTTGTCGGTCGACAGTAGCCACAAGGTGACGACTTCGACGCCGAGTTCGGCGTTCCAGTTGAGGAACTCCTCGATTTTGTCGGCTCCGCGTCGGTGCCCCGACGAGACACCGATACCCAATGCTTTTGCCCAGCGCCGGTTGCCATCGAGAATCACCCCGACGTGACGCGGCAGCTGTTCAGCGGGTAACGACGCCGCGAGTCTGCGTCCATAGGCACCGTAGAGGAGCTGGCGCAACCGCATGCTCGTGCGCACCTCCACTCGTACTCGGAGCATGGACCCGAGCGCGGAACTACTAGATTCCCGCGTCACACCGAGCCGACGTCCCCGAAGATTACCCCTCAGCGTCCGGGATTACCGACATGTTCGACGTCTTCCAGATCTCGCGCATCAAGGTCGGCGCCGCCGCAACGTACCAAACCACCATCGGCACCAGCGCAATCAGCGACGCCGCCCACCATGCCAGCACCATCGGGACCCAGAGCACAACCAGGGTGAAGACCAGACGATTCGTCAACTCAGCGATGGGCAGCCCGGAGCGTTGCAGCGCTCGAACCGCCGCGACGACCGGCGTCCGATCACCCGCGTGCCCGGTAGTCAGCGCCCGTGGGGAACGCCGAGAGGAGCCATACTCCAGCCAGCCGAGACCGCGTTCGACGATGTCGAGACCGATAGCGCGAGTTAACTCGACGAACGCCGAACCGGCGACTGGCTCGTGATCGACAGCAGCGTCAAGCGACGTCGGCGCAATGGTCATGGCTGTTCTATCGACACCGATCGGCTCGAAGACAAGTCCTCGCCCCGAAGTTGACGCGGAGCCGACCAAACTACGCAGGACTAAGAGGCCGAAGGTCCCGAGTCACGTACCTGCTCGACCGTCCGCATCGCTTCGCGCAGCTCACCGAGCCAGGCCTCGGCATTGTTGCCGACCAAGCGCACACACCAGGCCAGCGCGTCACTGCGACTGCGAGCGACACCCGCGTCGACCAAGGTGTCGAGCACAATCCGGTCGCGTTGGCGCAGCCGAGTCATCACCGGCACCGACAAACTGGTGAATATCTCGTCGCGCTCACCACAACGCGCACCCCAAGCGACCTTTCGACCGAAACGGTGCTCGGCCTCGGCCGCGATCTGGATACGGGCCCCTCGGGTGTCTTCGCGGAACGCCTTGATCCGCCCGGCCCAGGCGGCTGCTCGCTCGACGTCGGAGGCAGCGGCGTCCAGCTCGGGCGCGGCGACAACGCCGACGATGGTGATCTCTTCACGGTCTACCGAGATCTCGACCGGAGCCGTGAACCACTCGGTCGGCAAGCGGCCGGCGAACCAGCCACGGACAACGTCTTCGACTCGCTGATGTTTGGTCATACTTGATGATTACACAGTTACGTCATTACTGCTACTGCAATGCTTCGCCTGTGGCTCCTGGCGCATCATCGGTTCTGGGCGAGAATCTTGGCGCGCGTCGTCGTCGCCAATGCGTGTCGACCTAGCCTGATTGCCCCGACATGTGATGGTGACCTTCATATGTCGAATTCTTCCGCCACTCCAGCGAGCAGATCAGGCCTGCGCGAGCGCAAGAAGCTGCAGGTCCGGGAGAAGCTGCAACGCACCGCCCTCGCGCTCTTCCTTCAACAGGGCTTCGAGGACACGTCGGTCGACCAGATCGTCGCCATGGTCGACGTGTCGGCCAGCACCTTCTTTCGGTACTTCCCCACCAAAGAAGACCTGGTGCTCTCAGCCGGCGCAGACGCGATGCTGGTCGCGGCCATCGCGGCTCGACCAGCCACCGAGTCGCCGTTGCAGTCGCTACGGCACGGCCTGGCCGCCGCCTTCGGTCCCAGTAGCGGTTCCGATCACTCCGCCGCACTAGAACGGGCACGGTTGATCTTGCGGACGCCGTCCTTGCGCGCCCGATTGTGGGAGGGCCAAGCCAGTACCGCCGCCGAGCTTGCCGAGATCTTCGCGCGCAGAGCCGGCCGCGCGCCTGACGACCTCGCCGTTATCGTCGTCGCCACCACCTGCGCGACCGCGATCAGTACCGCATTCTTGACCTGGATCGCCAACAACGGTGAGCGCTCGTTACCCCAGCTGATAGCCAGCGTCGTCGACGTCTTGGAGTCAGATCTCTCGCTATCGCCCCAATAACGCGCTCGCTATTCAACCTATTCAACTGAGCGGGTCAGGATGGCGCGGAGTTCGTCGGGCTCGCTGACCGGACGTTCGCAGACGAAATCGCGACAGACATAAGCCGCCGGAATCCCGTCGATGAGCTGGCGGCCAGCAAGCAGTGGCGCCCACGGTCGTTCGGGTGATCCAACTGCCACCACCATGCCCGGTGACACAGCCATTCGAGCAACCCGCATCAGCGCTTGGGTGCGCGGCCCTTCGCCGACAATGGCGACCTCAATCGGGCCGGCAAGTAATGCGGCCGACGTGGCCAACCCCCAGCCGGCGGCGCGCGGGAACTGCTCGGCGATCACTGTGGTTGCGCCGAGCGCGGCGATTGCCGCGTCGCGATGTCGAAGCGAACCAGTCAACGCCGAATAAGTCAGCAGCGCGTTCGCAACCGCCGATGTGCCGGACGGCGTCGCGTCATCAGTCACACTTTGCGGACGCCGAATTAGTGCCTCGGCGTCGTCCGCGGTATCGAAGAATCCGCCATGCCCGTCACTAAAATGGTCGAGGACGACGTCGAGTAAACCGCCGGCCGCGTCGAGAAACTCAGCTGATCCGACAACTTGGGCCAGCGCCAGCAAACCTTCGGCGACGTCGGCATAATCTTCGAGCACCCCCGCCGGATCGCCGACCACGCCGTCGCGTGAAACCCGCCGGAGTCGGCCTTCCACCAGATGGACGTCGAGCAATAATCGAGCGGCGGCTATCGCGGCATCGATCATGTCTGTTCGTTGAAAGAGCGCACCTGCGTCGGCCAAAGCCGCGATCGCCAAGCCATTCCAGCCGGCGACCACTTTGTCATCGCGCATCGGCTGTGCCCGGCCGGCTCGCTCGGCGAGCAATATCGCGCGGATTCGAGCCCACCGCGCCTGGTCATCGGGATCGACCGGAAGCTGCAATACCGACGACCCGTGCTCGAAAGTGCCGCCAACAGTCACCAGCGTCAGATCCGCGAACCAGCTGGCATCCTCGACACCCAAAACATTAAGCAACTGACCACGAGTCCAGACGTAGGTCGAACCCTCGACGCCAGCGGCGTCGGCATCAAGTGCGGAAGCAAAACCCCCTTGCGGCGTACGAAGGTCGGCTAACAGGAACTCGGCGGTTTCGGTGGCGATACGCCGGGCCAACGGTTCGCCGGTTGATCGCCACCAATGCGCATACACCCGCAACAATTGCGCATTGTCGTACAGCATCTTCTCGAAATGCGGCACGACCCAAGCCGCATCGACGCTATAGCGGGAAAATCCGCCGGCGAGTTGGTCGTAGATTCCACCGCGCGCCATGGCGGCGCAGGTGCCGCCGACCATCTCCAACGCACCGAGCGATCCCTGCCGAATAAGGAACTCCAGCACAGCGGACGGCGGAAACTTCGGCGCGCCGCCGAAGCCACCGAACCGCGCGTCATAGTCACCGCGGAGTTCGTTCACCGCTCGATCGAGCACGTCAGCATCAGGCGCGGCACCATCGTTGGGGACCACCGCGCGTTCGCCGAGCAACCTGACCACGTTGGCACCAGCCTCGGTTAGCTCGCCACGACGCTGACTCCAGGCATCAGCAACGGCGGCGAGTACTTGCCGAAAAGCTGGCATCCCGTGGCTCGGCTGCTTGGGATAATAGGTACCGCAATGGAAGGGATCGGCGTCCGGCGTGAGAAAACAGGTCATCGGCCAGCCGCCATGCCCGGTCAGAGCCTGGGTCGCGTCCATGTAAATGGCGTCGACATCAGGCCGCTCTTCGCGGTCGACCTTGATGCAGATGAATCTCGCGTTCATCTGCGCCGCAGTCTCGACGTCCTCGAACGATTCGTGCGCCATCACGTGACACCAATGGCAGGCCGCATAGCCGATGCTCAGTAGCACTGGCCTGTCTAGCCGCTTCGCTTCGGCGAAAGCAGCCTCTCCCCATGGCCACCAATCGACGGGATTGTCCTTGTGCTGCAAGAGGTACGGACTGGTCTGACCCAGCAACCGGTTAGCCAATGTCGATCATCCTCTGCCGCTTGTCTGGTCGCGCTCGATCCATTCTCTGCCTACCCGACCGTATGACATCACCCGCCAGGTATTGCTAAGGCGACCGAAAGCCTAAGGCTGGAATAGCCACGAGCATCGGCCGCCACCGTCATGAGGCCGAGGTTGCAGGCAACTGCTTGGCGCGCGCGGGCGTCCATCAGCCGTGGGTTGTTTATGGGTTCATCTGCCATGGGCCGCGCGTTCGCGGCACATGCCGCTCTACCGAAAGGCGCGAGCAGTGAGACCAAGAATCGCGGGCCTGGCGATTTTACTCTTGGTCGCCGCATGTTCGCCCTCTACCCCACGGCACCCGATCGGGACGCCAAGCCGCCCGTCCAGCACCACAAGCGCCGCGACCATCGTACCGAACCCGAATATGCCGACTGTGATCTACGCGTTCACCACACCGACAACCTCCGGCACAGGCGTGCTGCCACCCGGCACGGTCGTACCCGCCAGCGTCATCGCGGCACGAGTTGCCCTTGGGGACGATGTCGTGATGGGACTCGCAAGCGAAGGCGCACTACTTGGCACGGCATATCCGGCCATCAGTCGCGACGGTCAGCGAAGCTGGCGCATCGACGGCCCACGCTTCTACGCCGAAGCGGCCCAGGGACCTTCGAGCGTCGACTCGATAGGCGTAACGACCAGCGGCGTCGTGTTCGCTTGGGCCGACGGCAGTAACTTCGTCCGAATTACCGAGAATGAAGGCGCCCACTGGGCAGAGGCGGACTTTCCTTCGGGCGTGCACAGTATCTTGGCGCAGGGTCGCGAGATCGACGTCCGCGCCTTCGGGACGGCGACACAGGGTGGGCAGTTCACGAGTTTTCTCTACGTTTCCACGAACGCTGGAGGTTCATGGGAACTGCGTGGCAAGCAGCCCGACGTGTCGTATTAACATCGGCGCGCACCGGCATAACGCATAGGCGCTACTCGCTGAGCAGAAAGAGCTCCTCGGCCGGTAGACCCTTATGTCGAATCTCGTGATCGAGTAACCATTGTTTGCGCGGCAAACCGCCGGCATAGCCGGTGAGCGAGCCATTCGCTCCGATTACCCGGTGACACGGCACCACGATCGAGAGTGGATTACGCCCGACCGCGGCAGCGACAGCACGCGTCTTCGTGCGGTCAGCTACCCGCTCGGCCAATTCCCCGTAGCTCACGGTCGTGCCATACGGAATCTCGGCGAGCCCGCTCCACACCGATCGTTGAAATTCGCTGCCCTTCCCTTTATAGCGGACGTCGAATTCGGAAATCTCACCAGCGAAGTAGGCCTGGAATTGGCTTTCGGCTAGACCGAACTCCACGCCACCCAGCACCCAGTCGGCCTCAATCTTACGCTCGTAACGTTGGCCGACAAGATAAGCACCGCCCAAGGTGAAGTCGTCTTCAGCGTCCGAACCGACCAGCATAATATCGCCGATCGGACTCTCGATAATACGATAACGCGTAGTCATGCTGTCTCCTGTTTCTTATCCGCACTACCTATGAGGTCAAGCCGAATATCGCGGGCTCTACCGTGCGACCGAGCTCCTGCGGCTACCCAGATGTGTTGCAGTGCATATGAACGCCATGGCCGCCATCGCTGCGTCGTAGTCGGCATCAACCGTGGGTCGCCATCAACGCCCAGCAATTCCAGACCATGCCGCAATCCGACATCACCAAACATCTCGACGTCGGGATCACCCAACGCCCGCATCCGAATGTAATCGGCAGTCCAGCGACCGATACCGGGCAGCGTCATCAATCGGGCGGCGCTGGCATCGCGGTCGGCTCCGGGCTCCAAATCTATCGTTTTCTCAGCAAGCGCAGCCACCAAGCTCAATAATGCGCGCGACCTGCTCTTCGGCATCGCGATCGATTCAGGATCGATCCGCAGAAGTGCTTGCGGTGAAGGAAATACGTGAGTGAGTGAGCCATCAGGCTCCGCGAGCGGCTGCCCGTATCGCGCGACAAGCCGTGCCGCGAGCGTCCGCGCGCCACGCACACTGACCTGCTGACCCAAGACGGCGCGGACAGCTAGCTCGGCGCCATCGACGTGACCTGGCACCCGAATCCCTGGCATCCTGGCAACCGAACGGGCAAGCACATCATCACCACCAAGGACGCCGTCAACCGCTCGCGGATCGGCGTCCAGATCGAGCAGCCGCCGGCAACGCGCTACTGCCGTCGACAGGTCACGTAAATCTGACAATCTCAGCCGACAAGGAATCCAGCCTTGGTCGAGCCAACTCGGCTCGACTCCACTCCTGTCGTCTAAATCCGCACCCGGCCCTGTATCGCCCAGCTCGATAACAGCTGTTCCATACGCCAGATCCAAGGTCCGTCGATAACCGAAGGGAAAACCCTCTTCCACTCCAGGAACCGCCTGTAGCGCAAGGAATTCAAACAACATCGCCGCAGCCAGTGGCCGCCGAAAAGGTAGCCGTAAAGCAACCGTGCCGACCGGTAAGTCTCGTCGTCGAGGCGCGGCCCGCACTTGTGACGGTGTCGCCGCGAATACCGCTCGCACAGTGTCGTTGAATTGTCTGATGCTCGAAAACCCAGCCGCGAATGCCACATCCGATACCGGAACATCCGTGGTTTCCAGCAGAATCCGCGCGGTCTGAGCACGCTGTGCCCGAGCTAATGCCAGCGGCCCAGCGCCGACTTCGGCTAGCAGTTGGCGGTTGATATGCCGCTCGCTGTAGCCCAATCGCTGGGCCAAACCCGCGACACCTTCGCGATCGATAACACCATCAGCAATCGACCGCATAGCTCGGCCCACTAGATCGGCACGCACATTCCACTCGGGTGAGCCGGGCACCGCATCAGGCCGACAACGCTTGCAGGCCCGATAACCCGCGGCCTGAGCTGCGGCAGTCGTGCGGTGGAAAGTCACATTCACACGCTTCGGCGTAACCGCTGGGCAACTCGGCCGACAGTAGATTCCGGTTGTTCGGACGGCAACAAAAAACCACCCGTCGAAACGAGCTTCGCGGCTAGCAAGTGCCCGGTAGCAGGCTTCGTCGTCCATCACGTGATCGAGCATGCACCTTCACGGCACAGCATGCTAGCGGGATTCGGACATGAACATAAACGCCTTCACCACCGACGAACAGCGAACCACGCGGCCGCCAACCGCAGCCAATCGCAGCCGTCGCCGGCAAACCTGAGATGATCGAGGCTGACCAACGGGAGCTCCTTTTGTACACGAACCGTGACGCGCTCAGGGTCAGCTACGTGACCGTCGCCTGGAGTGGCATCCAGGGCGTGGGTTCAGTCATCGAAGGCCTCCACAGCCGATCTCTCGCTTTGGTTGGCGTCGGTGTCGCGCTGGCGTTGGACGTGACATCGAGCATCGTTTTGATATGGCGTTTCCGCCAAGAGCATGGCCATCTTGGCCCCGAACGGCTAGCCGCTCACGTCGCCAGAATCGCCCTCGCGGCAGTCGGCGTTGGCCTGATCGCGGGTGCCATCCAGCGGTTGGCGACGCGATCTGGCCCAACTGTTGGCCCGCTATCACTCGGACTTGCCCTTACCGGTCTGCTGATTTTGCCGGCACTGGCTGCGTGGAAACTCCGGGTCGCTGCCGGCGTCAGTTCGGCGGCACTGCGCACGGATGCGCACATCACTGCGGTCGGAGCAGCAATGTCGGGCGTAACACTGATTGGCCTCGCGCTGACCGGCCTCTTCGGCTGGTGGTGGGCCGACACTATCGCCGCGTTGATTATTGCCGCACTGGCATTGCGGCAAGCCTGGTCAGCCCATCCGATCTCTCCCGAATAGCGTTAGCTGGCTTTCTCGTTGATGGTGATAACCCGATCCTGAACTCCCCAATTGCTGGCTTCGGTTCCGGGTAGCCAGACGTCGACGATGTTGCCCTGAATCCAGGTGCCGATATCGCCGGCATAGCACCACCCATAGTTGGGCACCCAAAAACGCGTCCCCCACGGGATAACCCGAGGATCAACGGCACACATACCCGCTCCGACTTGGTAGCCGGCTGCGGTCATACCCGGGTCGTTGTACGACGTGACCATCATGGCCATGGTCTGCCCCGTCGGGGTTGGCCATGTCCGCACCACGCCATTGGAGTTGAGCCGGAGCGGGTGCGACAGTTGACCCTCAGTTCCGGTCGTACCGTCAGGATTCGCTACCAGTGTGTAAAAAGCGCGGTTACAGGGGGTCGGATCTACCACGGTGTAGGTCGCCGCGCCCGTTGCGGTAACCCATTGCACCGCGATCGAATTTCGCCACAACCGGTACGAGGTCGCGCCAGGGACGGCGTCAAAAGTAATCGAAACCTTGCCTGCCGAAAGCGAACCGCTCACGAATTTTGGGGCCGGAAGTCGACTCGCAATCGAGTACTTGCCCGCGAGTGACGGAGGGGCGACAAAAGGAGAGACCTGGCGCACCGGCGGTGTCACGGTCGACCAGAACGGACAAGCCCCGAGCCCAGTAGCCGCGCCAATAGCATTCGGCGCGGCGGCTGGGGCAGCGCTCGCTACGGCTCCGCCTCCCAGAGCGGGCAGGCCGACGCTGGCAACAGCAACGAGCAGCGTCGCGACAACCAACCGCAGGCCATGCCACCGGTGAGCTCTCATGTATTCGACGGTAGGCCTCTCTCGTCAGGTCGTCTATGGTGCCGCCGAGCCGACGGCGAAACTGCCGAGCGAAATATGGCCGCCGGCCGACATAATCGACGACATGACAGCGATCGGCGATCTCGAGGTTTCCTCGCGCGTCGTCGTGCCCGCGTCAGAACTGCGGTGGCGGTTCTCCAGGTCGAGCGGACCAGGCGGTCAGGGCGTCAACACCAGCGACAGCCGAGTCGAGCTGCTCTTCGACGTCGCCAACAGTCCGGCGATTCCGCCATTCCTGCGCGACCGAGCTCTCGAACGGCTGGCCGATCGGCTCGTCAATGGGGTACTTGTGGTGACGGCGTCCGAGCATCGCTCGCAGTTGCGTAACCGCGAGGCGGCATCGGCTCGGCTGGTGGCACTCCTACGCGGGGCGATCGCGCCAGCGCCGCGTGCCAGGCGGCCGACGAAACCGTCGCGCGGCGCTAATGAACGGCGATTGGCCGATAAGTCGGCACGGGCCAAACGCAAGTCGGAACGCGGCAGCACCGAATGGTAGAAACAGTCAGGATTTGTCGTGCGGAGCTGACTGCGGCGACACCACATTCGAGGCGGTAGCACGCGCCTGATCGTCGTCCAGCTTCATTCGATCTACTTTGCGCAAATGACCGGTCATCGACCGGAACAAGACGACGACGACCACTGCCAACACGAAGACCACCAACAGGCCGAGCGCTCCGTTGGGACTTTTCGTTGTGCTGTCGGCGAGAACATTGAGCTTGTCGGCAAGAAGTGGCATCACACCCGTCATGGTCGCACGCCCTGACGCAGACCGGCGAAAAGATCGTCCTCAGGCAGCGGCGACTCGACTAGTGAGCGAGCCAGCTCGAAATCTTCGGTCGGCCAATGTTCCTGCTGAATCTCGAGCGGGGTCGCGAACCACGGACCTAACGGATCAACCTGGGTGGCGTGCGCGCGCAACGCATCATCGCGGGAGCCGAACCAGTCACCACACGGCACCCGAGTGGTAACCCGGTGACTGCCGCGATCGGGTTCATCGACCCACTCATCCAGCCGCTGCTGGTAGGGCGACTCGAGACCCTGACTGATCAACCCGTCGTGCAGCGCCTGGATGCGGTTCTTGTGAATAGTCCAGTGGTAGTAGAGCTTGCTGGGTTGCCACGGTACGCCAGCGGCTGGATATCGATCGGGGTCACCGGCCGCGTCAAAGGCTTCGACGGTGACGTTGTGGCACATCACATGATCGGGGTGCGGGTAACCGCCGGCCTCGTCGTACGTCGTGAGCACCTGCGGCCGTTCGCGCCTGATGACCTCGACGAGCGCACCCACGGCGACGTCCATCGGCTGCAACGCGAAACAACCCTCGGGTAGCGGCGGCAGCGGATCACCCTCCGGCAGCCCCGAGTCGACGAAACCGAGCCAGACCTGCCGGACGCCGAGAATGCGCGCCGCCTCGGCCATCTCCGCACGCCGCACGTTCGCGATGTCGTCGCGCACCTCAGGCCGGTCGAGCGCCGGATTCAGGATCGAGCCTCGCTCGCCACCGGTAAGCGTGACGACAAGGACGTCGACACCTTCGGCGGCGTATCTGGCCATAGTGGCCGCGCCCTTACTCGACTCGTCGTCGGGATGCGCGTGCACGGCCATCAGGCGGAGCTGTTCGGGCACGAAGGCTCCTCAGACATGACGGCGGTCGATGGCTCTCATTGTTCCATCACTAGCTCTGGGCGTCCTGTCCACGTCCGCCAGCTGTCCTAGCCGGGCCCGCGCGGTCAGCCACATTGGTCCTACGGCGGTACTGTTAAACGATTCTTCGTTCGCACCGCCGCCCGTCTTCGTTTACTCAGATTCGTCTTGCCCAGATTCGTCTTGCCAGAGGAGCCCCATGGCCGAGAGCACCGCAGCCGTTACCTGGCTCACCCAAGAGGCATATGACCGGTTGAAGGCCGAGTACGAGAACCTGAGCGGCCCGGCCCGCAAAGAAGTCACCGACAAGATCCAGGCCGCCCGCGAAGAGGGCGACCTCAAGGAGAATGGCGGCTACCACGCGGCCAAAGAAGAGCAAGGCAAGATGGAAACCCGCATCAGGCAACTGCGGCAGCTGCTGGAGAACGCCAAGGTCGGCGAGGCTCCGGCCGACAACGGCATGGTCAACCCCGGCATGGTCGTCACGATCAAATACGAGGGCGACGACGACACTTTGACGTTCCTGCTCGGTTCGCGCGAAGACCACGGCGGAACTCTCGAAGCGTATTCACCGAATTCGCCGCTCGGATCAGCCCTGGTCGGCAAAAAGGTCGGCACCAAGGCGACCTACACCTTGCCCAACGGAAACAAGATCTCGGTCGACATCATCAGCGCAAAGCCCTATACCGGTTGATCGAAGTCGACCGAATATCCCTTACTTCGCAGTGATTCGAGCACATCGCGCGAATGATCGGGGCCTCGCGTTTCCAGTTGCAATTCCACCCCGACCTCGTCGACGTTCAAACCCAGACCAGTGCGTTGATGGACGACGTCGAGCACATTGGCGCCAGCGTCGGCGAGATCGCGAAGCAGCGCCGCCAACGCACCTGGGCGGTCGGGGATAGCGACGGCGAAAGCGAGATAGCGCCCAGCCGCCGCGAGCCCGTGCCGCAAAACCCGGACCAGCAAAACCGGGTCGACGTTGCCGCCGGACAAGATGGCCACGACCGGTGGCTCGAAGGCCGTCGGGTCGTCCATCAGGGCGGCTACCGCCGCCGCGCCGGCCGGTTCGACCAACAGCTTGGCCCGCTCCAGGCACAGCAACAGCGCGCGAGTCAGTGACTCTTCCGACACGGTAACTATCCGGTCGACAAACTCCTTGACCAGGGCGAACGTAATCTCGCCCGGGCAGCCGACAGCGATGCCGTCAGCCATCGTCGACATCGACGACAACGCGACTGGCCGCCCGGCCGCCAGCGACGCCGGAAAGGCGGCAGCTCCGCCGGCTTGCACTCCGATGATGGTGACCTGTGGCCGCAACACCTTCACCGCGACGGCAGTGCCCGACAGCAAACCACCACCGCCGGCACTGACCACGATGGTCTTGACGTCCGGCACCTGATCGAGGATCTCCAACGCGGTGGTGCCCTGGCCAGCCACGATGTCGGCGTGGTCGAACGGATGGATAAACACAGCGCCAGTCGAAGTGGCGTACGCCGTTGCCGCCACCAATGCTTCGTCGACGCTGTGCCCTTCGAAGATCACGTCGGCGCCGTATCCCCGGGTGGCGGCCACCTTCGGCAACGGCGCACCGTTCGGCATGAAGACCGTCGCCTGGGTGCCTAGCAATGAGGCAGCCAGCGCCACGCCTTGCCCGTGATTTCCGGCCGAGGCCGCGACAACACCGGCCGCTCGCTCGTCGTCCGGTAATCGCGCGATCCGGGTGTAGGCACCACGGATCTTGAACGAGCCGGCCCGCTGCAGGTTCTCGCACTTGAGCAACACCGGGCCGCCGACCAGGGCACTCAACGCGCTCGACGATTCGATCGGCGTGCGTCGCGCTACCCCCTCCAACAACGCGGCCGCGGCGCGGACGTCGTCCAGCCAATCGGCCGCATCTCGTGGTGACATGACGGAAGTCTGCACCTTCGTCGGGTCTGAGGTGGTTCGACGGCCAAGATCGGGTCAGGATGGTAGGTATGTCGGTCCACCACGAAGTCCATGTCCTTGATCACGTCGTCGACGGCATCCGTATTCGGATGTCTACCTGTGGCGGGCCGGGAGATGGTCTCGACCCAGCGCCCGCGCTTTTGCTGCTGCACGGATTCGCGACATCGAGCGAACTCTGGCGCCATGTCGCTCCGGAAATGTGTACCGCTACTCACGACGGCATCCAGGTGCTGGCTCCTGACCTGGTCCAGCTCGGCGGCTCCGAACGAGTCGAAGGTCGGGTCGATCTGGCCAAGCAGGCCAAGTTGCTGATCGGGCTGCTTGAGGCGATCGGCGTGCGACGGGTGGTCGTGGTCGGTCACGGGCTCGGCGGCTCGGTCGCGGTGCATGTGGCCGCGCTGGACAGCCAACGGGTCACCGGGCTCGCGCTGCTCGACGCGCCGGTACACGCGGACGCCTGGCCGGCGTCTGCCACCCTGCCGCTGCTGATACCGGGCGTTCGGACGGCGACCGCCCGGCTCTTGCCGCTCGCGCCGATGCTCGCGCAACGGGTGCTGGCCCGCGCGATCGGCGCAGGCAGCGAAGCGACCGACCAACGGCCGTTCGACCGTTACGTCGACGCGTTGCGGCAGCCTGGCGCGGCGCGCGGACTGATGCGTTTCGCCAGTGCGGTCGATCTGGTCGGGGTCGAAGCCGCCTGGAATATCGTGCGGGCCGCGCCGCCGCCGACGCTGGTGATGTGGGGTGCCGAAGATCGGCTGCACAGCGTCGCGTACGGACGCCGGCTGGCCGCCGAACTGCGTGGCGCGGCTTGGGTGCCGGTGGCCGGCGCCGGTCATCTACTACCGGAGGAACGTCCGGAGCGGGTGGCCGAAGAGCTCGTCGCCTTCCACGCCGAACTCACCGGCTGAGCCTGTCGCAGCCCGCCGTCAGTCGTCGTTAGCGGCCGGTCCAGGCCAGCAATGCGTCGACGTCCAACGTATTGACCACCGAATCAGCGGGGACGCCGCATTCTTCGGCCCGCTCGCAACCGTAGGGCTGCCAGTCGAGTTGGCCAGGCGCGTGCGCGTCGGTGTCGATCGAGAAGTGACAACCGATCTCGACGGCAAGCTTGAGCAACCGCCTCGGCGGGTCAAGCCGTTCGGGGCGACTGTTGATTTCGACAGCGACCCCAGCCTCGCGACAGGCAGTAAAGACCGCCCGCGCGTCGAAGTGTGACTCGGCTCGCTCTTTACCGGGTCGACCATCACGGCCCTCGCGACCGATCAACAACCGGCCGGTGCAATGACCGAGGACGTCGGTGAGCGGATTCGCGACCGCAGCCAGCATGCGGCGAGTCATTTCCGCCGCCGGCATGGCCAGCTTCGAATGCACGCTGGCCACCACGATGTCGAGCTGGTCGAGCAACTCCGGATCTTGATCGAGCGAACCATCCTCGAGGATGTCGCACTCGATGCCGGTCAGAATCCGAAACGGCGCCAGCTGATCGTTGAGCTTCGCTACCACCTCGAGTTGCTCCCGCAGCCGAGCAGCGGTCAACCCGTTCGCGACCTTCAGTCGTGGCGAATGATCGGTCAGCGCGAGGTAATCATGGCCGAGGTCACGCGCGGCAACAGCCATCTCTTCAATCGGGCTGCCACCGTCACTCCACTCGGAGTGGGTATGCAGATCGCCCCGAAGCCGCGCGCGAAGCTCAGCTCCGCCGGCAGTCACCGGCTCGACCTCGGCTGGTCCGAGCTTGGCCAGATAACTAGACGGCAAACCAGCCAATACCTCGACCACTACCGACGCCGTCACGTCGCCGATCCCCGGGATGGCCGTCAACGTGCCCTGTTCGACGCGATGGCGCACCTCGGCGTCCGACATCTCCGCGAGCACCTGCGCTGCCCGCCGGAACGCCTTCACCCGATAGCTCGGCTCGCGCGCGCGTTCGAGTCGGAAGGCGATCTGTCGCAACGCGGCGACGGCGTCCGCTGAAGTTGTTCGCACCCGACTTGTCTACCCCACGCGTGACCGGGTAGGCGAGTGCGGGAGCACTCAAGAACCCACCGGTGAGCACAAATAGACTGGGATACCTGAGTTCAATGACGGGAAAGACGGCAACGGACGGCGTCCTGCGCGCGGAACAGGCCGCGACGGTGTCGTCAGTGTCGCGCGCGCCGTCTACCCGCTGGATCGCCCTGCCCATGCTGTTCGCGACCGTGGCCACCGCGATGGTCGCGATGACCGAACTCTCCAAACCCTCGCCGTGGCGTGACGAGGCCGTGACGCTAGGCGTTAGCACCCGGTCGTTCGGCCAGATCATCCATCTGTCTAAACACATCGACGGCGTACTCACCCCGTACTACCTGGCGATGCACGTCCTACTTGGCCACCGCCCAGATGTCTATCTCGCTCGACTTCCTTCGGTGGCGGCTACCGCGCTGACCGCGGGAGTGCTGGTCGTCCTGGCCGCTCGACTTTTCGGGCTGCGGGCGGCTTATCTGGCTGGCGCGCTTTTCGCCGTCCTGCCGATGACGTCGCGATATGCGCAAGAGGCTCGGCCGTACGCCATTACCGGGCTGGTCGCTGTACTAGCAACCTTGCTTCTGCTACGCGCACTGGAGACCGGCAGCACCGGTTGGTTCGCCAGCTACGGCGTGGCGATGGTGTTGCTGTCGTACGTGAACCTGATCGCGATCCTGCTGTTGGCCGGCCATGCCGTCACCGTGGGGTTATTTCGTCGACGCGATCTACTGCGTCGCTGGCTGATCTGCGCGGTCATGACGGTGCTGGCCGCGACTCCACTGATCTGGGCCGGTTCACACGAAACCGTTGCCCTGAAAGGCTTAAGTCGCCCGACCCTCCAAACTCTGAGCACCTTGGTAGCCGGGATGTCAGGTGATTGGACGGCGTTCTGGTGGTTAGCGACGGCATCCGCATTGGGATGGCTAGTTTTGTGGGTTCGATATCGCTACCAGTCAACCGGGCGAACCCTCGGCTCGGCTCGCTCGGCTCGCTCGGCTCGCTCGGTGAGCTGGTCGGTCGTGTGGCCCTGGCTGGTCATACCGCCGACATTGCTCTTCGCGCTGTCACAAATCAGGCCGCTGTACGCGGACCGCTATCTGGTGTTCTGCCTGCCCGCGTTCGTGTTAATCATCGCCGGCGCGGTATCGAAATTGCCGTGGCCAATACCGGTCGCGCTGCTTGTCGTCGTCGCCAGTATCACCATGCGCACGCAGCACAACATCCGTTCCGAGGCTGGCCATACCGAAGACCTGCGCAATCTGGCGAAGTTTGAAATCGCAATGGCGCACCCTGGTGATGGCCTGCTTTACCTGCCTGCTCGACTGCGGGTCATCGAGGGCGCTTATCCCGACATGGTCCGAGACGCCGACGATGTGGCGCTCGCGCAATCACCAGCGGCGAGCGGCACTCTAGAGGGAACGGAAATACCGCCAGCGGCAGTCGCGGCAGCGGTCGCGGCGCATCGACGAGTCTGGGTCGTCACCTCGACACACAGCACCATGGTCACCCCAACTGATCCGGCGAAACTCCCAGCGCTGGCGAAGAATTATCACCTTGCCTGGAGGCACATTTATCGAGGTGATTTCGTGCTCGAGTTATACAAACACAACTGAGGCCGCGTTCTCAGGCGGTCGGCGTGGGAATGTTCTCGGTGGCAGTGTCGGAAATACGTTCGCGCGGCGAACCAAAAACGAGCACTGACGCGGAAAATCCGTGTAGATGATTGCGGCCACCAACCGGGCCGATCTGAGCAGCACCGAAAAAACCACCGACACCAGACGTCGACAATCCCTGCCGGACAGCCAATACATCGTGGTCGGCGGAGGTAAACAGATTCGAACCGCGGCCGTTGCAAGAGACGAGCAAGGCACCTTCGACCGAATCGAATTCAGCACGCAATCGCAGCAACGTCGCGCGCAGGTCGTCGTCGGCTGAGGCAGCATCTCTGACCTGGAATCTGACCGTCCGACCGACCGGCACCACGTCACCGATCGCTATCACGCCCCGCACCCGGTCGAGCCCGAGAATCGTGCGGACTAGGAAGTTGCCGCGATCGTGCTCGTCGACGTATTCGTCCATCGCGACGCCGAGCTGCAGCCCGTCGGTGGCCATTGCCTGGTCTCCGGTCGGCAACGAACTCATGATCTGTTCGAGCTTTTCGATGGCCGGCATGCCCGCGAGTTCGAGCAGCAGATTGCCCTCAACCTTGGTCACGGTCATCGATGGCCCAACCGGGCGGCACCCTTGACTCACCATGGCCCGAGCGCCGACCGGCCCGCCAAGCAGCACCCCAACAGCGCCGCGATCGACGGTGCGCCCATCAATCAACAGCCGAGTTGAGCCAGGGCCACGGGTGCCGGTGGCCATACCGCCGACAAAAGGAATCGTGAGCGTGTCATTGACCTGCTGAACGAACCCATCGGCGGGAAACGAGAACGGATCAGCGAAGACCACCGCGACCTGATCGGCCGGCTCAGCCTCAGGTAAGCCGAGCACGGCCATGCCTTCGGAGACGCGGATTACTTCAAGGTGAAACGGCCGCACTCGGACGCCGGGCAACACACCCGCCCACACGCTGACCGAACTGGTCGCCTCGACCCCGCGGCCCGCCCCGATCACACCAGCGGCACTGCAACCGATCACGGTCTTCGCGTCGATCGTCTCGGCCGCGCGCTGCAATGCGTCACCGTTCTGGTCCGGATCGGAGCCGCAGACGAAGACACAGGCCAGATCGGGACGTCGACCATCCAACTGGCTCTTTGCCGCCAACGCCGCCGTTTCGGCCGCGTGAATCACATCAGCATCAAGAGCAAGACCATCCGCGAAGCGCGCCATTCGGTCATTCTCTCGTCAACACTGACGCCTGTCATGTCATGGGTCATGACACGAGGTCAGTAACAGCTTCGGTCGTGCCTGACATTCCGTCACCCGGGTGCCCTGTGCGGCGACGCAATTGGCAACGTAATCTCGAAGGCGTGCCAGAGACCACCGCGAACACCGCGCCGTCCAACTCGTCATCGTCCGGCTCGTCATCGCTGCCGGCGACTCCCTCAACCTCATCGGCTGCCTCGGCTCGGCCGGGCATCGCCACCCTTGCCGAACTTCGAGCCAGCGGCCACCTGCACAAGACCGTCAAGATCGAGATCCGCGACAACCTGCTGGCCCGGCTGAAAGCCGGCGAGCAAACCTTTCCCGGCATCGTCGGATTCGATGAGACCGTCATCCCGAACGTCGAACGAGCGTTGCTGGCTGGGCATGATTTCGTGTTGCTGGGCGAACGTGGGCAAGGCAAAACGCGCTTGATTCGCACGATCGCCGGCCTTCTCGACGAATGGACGCCGATCGTCGACGGCTGCGAGATCAATGACCACCCCTACGAACCGGTCTGCACCCGATGCCGTCGGCTAGCCGACGAGCTGGGTGAGGATCTGCCGGTCGACTGGTTGCATCGCGACCAGCGATACGGCGAGAAGCTGGCAACGCCAGACACCAGCGTCGGCGACCTGATCGGCGATGTCGACCCGATCAAGGTGGCCCAAGGTCGCACTCTTGGCGACCCGGAGACGGTGCACTACGGGCTGGTGCCGCGCTTCAATCGCGGCATTTTCTCGGTCAACGAACTACCCGACCTGGCCGAACGGATTCAGGTCGCGCTACTCAACGTGTTAGAAGAGCGCGACGTCCAGATTCGCGGATACGCATTGCGGCTACCGCTCGATTTGCTCTTGGTGGCCAGCGCGAACCCCGAGGACTACACCAATCGCGGCCGCATTATTACCCCGCTTAAAGACCGTTTCGGCGCCGAGGTTCGCACCCACTATCCGTTGCGGCTCACTGACGAAATCGACCTGATCAGTCAAGAAGCCGAGCTAGCCGCGACATTACCGGCCCACCTGCTCGAAGTAGTGGCCAGATTTACCCGGCTGGTACGAGAATCGACGGCGGTTGACCAACGCTCCGGCATTTCGGCCCGCTTCGCGGTTGCCGGCGCGGAAACAGTGGCCGCGTCAGCACTTCGCCGGGCGGCTCTGACCGGAGAATCCGACGCGGTGGCCAGGGTCTGTGATCTCGCCAGCATCATCGACGCGTTGCGCGGCAAGGTCGAGTTCGAGGTCAGCGAAGAAGGCCGTGAACGCGACGTTCTTGTGCACCTCTTACGCCGCGCCGTCGCCGAGACTTTCCGCGCCAAGCTCGGCAACGCCGACCTTTCTGGCCTACTCGCGCGCTTTAGTGAGGGCGAAACTGTCGAAACCGGAGAGCTGGTGCCGGCGTCCGATCTGTTAAAACGAGTGGGGCCGGTGCCTGGTCTGGCTAAGGTTATTGAGCGCCTCGGCACTGACGCCGGTGAAGATCCTGGGCAAGCGGCTGCTGCTTTGGAATTCGCGTTGGAGGGGCTGTATTTGACTCGCCGGCTCAGCAAAGACGAAGTGCCGGGCCGCACGGTATATGGCGGCTAGATGAGCTCATTCGGATTTCGCTACGGCCCGTGGCGTGACGGTCCGGATCCGCTCGCGCCGCCGTACGACATTGCGCAGGCACTCGACGAACTCGGCGATTCAGTCCTGGACGGCGCGAACACCTCCGACGCATTGCGTGAGCTACTGCGCAGAGGATCTCCCGGCTTCAAGGGCTTGGAAGACATGCTCCGCAAGGTGCGGCAACAGCGAAAAGCTATTCGTGAACGCGGCCGCCTGGATGGCACCCTCGAAGAAGCGCGCGCTTTACTCGATAAGGCCATCGGGCAAGAACGTGCCACCCTGTTTCCCGACCCCAGCGACGACGCTCGCCTGCGCGAGGCCGAACTCGACTCGTTGCCGCGCGACACCGCGCGGGCGATTCGCGGTCTGGCCGATTACGAGTGGCAATCCACTGAAGCACGAGCTAGCTACGAACAGTTGAAAGACCTGCTGCGCCAAGAAGTTCTGGACAGCCAATTCCGTGGCATGAAAAATGCTTTGCAGTCGGGCAATCCTGGGTCGCCGCAAAGCGCGGAAAATATGCAAGGCATCGAAAATATGCAGGGCGTCAAAGACATGCTGGGTGACCTCAACAACATGCTGGCCGCCGATGCCCGTGGCGAACACACGCCCGAACAGTTTCAGCAGTTTATGGAAAAGCACGGCCAGTTCTTCCCGGATAATCCAGCGGATCTGGAAGAACTCGTCGACTCCCTGGCCCGACGAGCCGCCGCCATGGAACGCATGCTGGCATCAATGACGCGCGAGCAGCGCGAAGAACTCGCCAACCTGATGGCCCAAGCCATGGAAGATATGGGCTTAGCTTCAGAAATGTCACAGCTGAATGACGCGCTTCGGCAGCGGCGTCCCGATCTCGACTGGAATAGTCGCGAACGCATGCGCGGCAACCAGCCGTTGGGCATGTCAGATGCCACCTCGGCGCTGGAAGAACTCGCCGATCTCGAAGAGCTTGAGCAGTCATTGGGTCAGGAATATGCCGGCGCCAGCCTCGAAGATATCGACGAAGACGCTATCCGCCGAGCCCTCGGGCGGTCTGCCGTCGATGATCTGCGGCAGTTGCGCGAGATCGAACGCGAACTCGAACGGCAGGGATACGTCAAGCGCGATGGCGGCCAATGGCAGCTCACACCCAAGGCGGTTCGCCGGTTGGGTGCCACCGCGCTGCGGCGGGTATTTACCTCGCTGTCGTCGGCAACGCGTGGCGACCACGATATGCCGGACGCCGGTATGGCCGGCGAACTCACCGGCTCATCGCGGCCTTGGCGATTCGGTGACGAACAACCCCTCGACGTCATCCGGACGGTGCAGAACGCCATCATGCGAGGCGGCGCCGGCCCGGTGACATTACACGTCGACGACTTCGAGGTCGTCGAAACCGAACGCCGAACCTCGGCTGCGGTGTGCCTGCTGGTCGACCTTTCTTGGTCGATGACGTTGCGCGGAACGTGGGGAGTCGCGAAATCTACCGCGCTAGCATTGCATTCGTTGATCAGCACGCAGTTCCCGCAAGATGCCCTGCAGATTATTGGGTTCAGTAATTACGCTCGTGTTTTGCAGCCGACCGAGCTAGCCGGTCTGGACGCCGAAATGGTGCAAGGCACCAATCTGCAGCACGCATTATTGATTGCCGGCCGGTTTCTCGACAAGCACCCCGACGCCGAACCCGTCGTGCTTGTGGTCACAGACGGCGAGCCTACAGCGCACCTACTGCCGAACGGCGATTACACGTTCGACTGGCCACCCTCGCGAGAAACCCTTACCCTGACGCTCGCCGAGGCCGACAAGATGACCCGCCGCGGCGCCACCATGAACGTCTTCATGCTGGCCGACGACCAGGGATTGCTCGATTTCGTCGACCTCCTCGCCAAACGCAATGGTGGCCGAGTCTTCTCGCCGTCCAGCGACCAACTCGGCGACTACGTCGTCAGCGATTACTTGCGCGCTCGCCGTGGCCGCCGTTCAAACGGCTCCGCCGCCTAACTCGGTACCGCCTTCACGCGTCGCTTTCCCCGTGATCATGCAAAGAAGTACAACCCACCTCGACGGACATTGCGCTTCTTTGCATGATCACCACCGAAGTGAGGGCCGGACGTAAATCCGAGCGCACTTCCGCTGTGCACTGGCAAAAGTGCCACGTGGCACTGGCAGGATGGGGCTCGTGGGCAAAGGGCGTCGGCATCTATGGCAGGGGTTGCCGCCAGAGGTTGCCGTCTTGTCGGCCGTCGCGTTCTGCGTTGCTGTCGGATTCGGCGTAGTCGCACCGGCGATTCCGCTATTCGCGCACGATTTCGGCGTCGGCAAAACAGCGGTTGGTGCGGTCCTTTCGGCGTTCGCCGTCATGCGACTCGCCTCAGCAATGGCAGTCGGCCGAATACTGGACCGGATCGGCGAGCGACTGGTGCTGGCCACCGGTATCGGCATCGTCGCGGTCAGCAGCGCATTGGCCGGGCTGGCACACAGTTATCCGCAGCTCCTGCTGTTGCGGGGCGTCGGCGGCATCGGTTCGGCGATGTTCTCGGTCAGCGCGATGGCATTACTACTCCGCACCGTTACCCGCGAGCAACGAGCCAAGGCGGTCGGGCTCTTCCAAGGTGGTTTCTTACTCGGCGGTATTTCCGGCCCCGCTATCGGCGGTCCGCTGGCCGCATGGTCGATCCGGGCACCATTCTTCGTTTACGCCGGCACCCTGGTCGCGGCAGGCACGGTCGGGCTAGTCGGACTACGACACCTGCGAGTGCGTAGCAGCGACCCGCGAAACCCTGAGGCTCCAGAAACCGGAAATCCATTAAGTAACGAGACGCCAGACCGGATCAGCCTCGCGAGTGCCTTACGGCAGCCAGCTTATCGAGCCGCATTGATAGCGAATCTGGCTGATAACTGGGCGGCGATGGGAGTGCGCAACAGTCTGGTGCCGCTCTTCGTCATCTCGTCGCTACATCGCGGTACTGGTTGGGTCGGGCTCGGTTTCACCCTAGTAGCCGCGATGAATGGCCTCATTCTGTTACCTGCCGGACGTTGGGCCGACCGCCGTGGTCGCCGTCCGGTATTGATAAGCGGTTGCCTACTATCGGCCACCGCTATGGCGTTGCTCGCTCTCGCGCCTGGCATCGGTGGCTATATCGCTGCGATGCTCGTTTTCGGCCTCGGCTCCGGCCTGCTCGATGTCGCGCCAGCCGCCATCGTCGGAGACGTCGCCGGACGACGTGGTGGCACAGTGGTGGCCGCATTCCAAATGGCCGGCGACACCGGAGCCGTCAGCGGACCCTTGGTCGCCGGCTGGTTAGCCGATGCGTGGGGTTTCAACGCTGCCTTCTGGACGACGTCAGCCGTGCTAGCCGCAGCGGCATTGCTCGGGACACGAGCCGTCGAAACCGAGACACCTGGTTTACTACCGGCCGAAATCGGCTAGGGTTCCCACTATGTCGAGCGCCGATAAAATTCTGCTCTGGTGTCATATCGCGGCCGCGATGTTCCTGCTTGGGCCGCTCACGATCGCCGCCACCACGACACCGCGTTACATCCGAAGCAATGATGTCGCGGTGTTGCGTTACCTCAACCGGACGACGCGAATCTTCGGCTACGGCTCGATTCTCGTGCTGCTGTTCGGTCTTGGGCTCGCGCACAAGAACATCTCGAAGCCGTGGCTGACAATCTCGATGACGCTGTTCATCATCGGGCTCGCCATGATCGTATTCGTCGTCGAACCTGACCAGCGCAAGGCCATCACCGCCCTCGAAGCTACCCAAAGCGCGGACGTGTATCGCGGTCGCATCGTCGCGATCTCATCGATCGTGGCCCTCATCTGGCTAGTCGTGCTCGTATTGATGGTCTGGCGTCCAGGTGCCGTTTAGCTGATCGTGAGTGCTTGCGCCAGATCGACAATCAGATCGTCGATGCTCTCTAACCCCACCGAAAGTCGCACCAAATCGCCGGGCACCTCAAGCGCGCTGCCAACAACACTGGCATGAGTCATGGTCGCGGGATGCTCGATCAGCGACTCCACCCCACCAAGCGATTCGGCCAGCATAAAAAGCCGAGCCCGGTTGCAAACCTCAATGGCGGCCGCGGTTCCGGCACGTAGCTGAAACGAGAGTATGCCGCCGAATCCACGCATCTGCTGGGCGGCGATTTCATGGCCAGCGTGTGATGCCAGCCCTGGATACCGGACGACGGCCACTTCATCGCGCGCGGCAAGGAAATCCGCGACCGCCGCCGCGTTCGCGCAATGACGATCCATCCGCACTGGCAACGTTTTAATGCCGCGCAACACCAGCCAGCAATCGAACGGACCAGCCACCGCGCCCATCGCATTTTGGTGAAACGCCAACCTGGTAGCTAATTCGTCGTGGGCCGGTTCATCGGCGATTACCAAGGCGCCACCGACGACGTCGGAGTGGCCACCGAGATATTTCGTCGTTGAGTGGACGACGACATCGGCCCCAAGGCTCAATGGTTGCTGCAAATACGGCGACGCGAAGGTGTTGTCGACCGCGAGTAAGGCGCCAGCTTCGTGCGCAATCGATGCGACAGCCGCGATATCGGCGATTCCGAGCAACGGATTCGTTGGCGTCTCACACCAGATCAGCCGAGTTTCTGGCCGCACTGCCGATGCGACGGCGTCTAGATCGGCCAACGATACCGACGTATGAGTAACACCCCAACGTTCGAATACCTTTGCAACCAGCCGATACGTGCCACCGTAGGCGTCGTCCGGCACGATAACGTGATCACCGGGCGCGCACACCGTTCGCAACAAGCAATCCTCAGCGGCAAGACCACTGGCGAAAGCCAATCCGCGACTACCATTCTCCAATGCGGCAAGGCATTCTTCCAGCGCCGCCCGAGTTGGATTGCCCGACCTGCTGTATTCCCAACCATCGCGCGGATGACCGACAGCGTCTTGCTGGTACGTCGAAACCTGGTAAATCGGCGGCACCACCGCACCAGTTCGCGGATCGGACGGCTGCCCCGCGTGAATCGCCAGCGTCTCGAAATCAGCGGCGTCGTCAGCAGTCATAGCTGCAAGGTTATCGCCGCACGAGCAACTACACGCGGCCAGCCACACCGACAACCACACGCAGGCGACCACAGCCGCTAAGTTGGAAAATCAATGAACCAGATCAACTCGACAGCTCGACGAGGAAGGACTGATCGTGTTCTGGCATCGACGACCGGCGGTTGCCGTCGCCGCATTCTCTGACGCCCGCGAACTCATCGTGCGACCGAAATTTCGCCGTGCCGTCATCGCTGCGGCGGTCTTTGTGATTGCCGCCAGTATCTCCGTGGGCTTCTTCGGGGGCGTCCATGACAAGCACACTGTCGCGGACAAAAGCGAGCCTTACCGTTCGCATCAACTCGGGGCACTCATCGCGCTGGTGATCTGCGTCATCGCCGGCCTGATCACGGTGCGGTTGATCGCGAACGAAATCTCCCGACTGGCCCGCCATCGCGGCAGTCCGGCGGCGGCGTCCGCGCTACGACTGGCTATCCAGATCATTGGTTATCTCGCGGTTCTTGTCGTGGTGCTCGGCCTTCTCGCCGTACGCATCGAGAGCGTGCTGTTGTCAGGGGCGATCGGTAGCGTCGTGATCGGTTTGGCGGCCCAACAATCGTTGGGAAATGCCTTTGCTGGCGTCGTCCTGCTGGTCTCACGGCCATTCGTGGTGGGCGATTACATCATGCTGCGAGCCGGTGCGCTCGGCGGTCAATACGACGGCGACGTCATCGCGATTTCGCTGATGTTCACCACGCTAGTAACCGCAGACGGTCCGGTACTGCTGCCGAACGCGGCGGTGCTGGCAGCCGCGACTGGACGGCGCGAAAGGCCACCCCACGGCGGCTTGCTCGGCTGAAACTTCTTACCGGCCGGTGACGAACCACGTCTATGCCGTCCACATGATGCGCATGCGCTAAACGGCGAGTAAGTTTTAGGCATGTCACTTTTCGGCCGCCAGCCAACCCTCCCTTCGCCCGATCGGGCGTTGCCAGGTCGTGACCAGCCGGCCTTCGCCGTCTCCGATCGACACGCGGTGCTTAAGACTGCTCTCACCCCGCCGTATCCCGATGAGATGCGGATCGCGTACTTCGGCATGGGCTGTTTCTGGGGTGCCGAGCGCATCTTCTGGCAAACACCGGGGGTTTACTCGACGGCGGTTGGTTACGCCGGCGGCAGCACGCCGAACCCGACTTATGCGGAGACGTGTTCTGGCGGCACTGGGCATGCCGAGGTCGTGCAGGTGGTCTTCGATCCGTCGAAGGTGAGCTACCGCGAGTTGCTCCAGATCTTCTGGGAGTCACACGATCCGACCCAAGGCATGCAACAGGGCAACGACCATGGCACCCAATACCGGTCGGCGATCTACACCACGAGCGATGAACAACGCGCCGAAGCCTTGGAAACCAAAGACATCTACGACCGGCAATTGGCCGCGAAGAACTTCGGTCCGGTCACCACCGAGATCGAAAAAGCCGGTCCGTTCTATTTCGCCGAAGACGACCACCAGCAATACCTCTACAAGGTGCCGAACGGCTACTGCGGCATCGGCGGCACTGGCGTCTCGTGCCCGATCGGTCTCCACGTCGAGCAGACAACAGCCCAGACCGACGCTTGATCGATTCACTCAGCACGTTCTCGGTAAGCGTTCAGGAAACGCCCAGGGTGCGAGTCGACACTGGAGATGTCCGAAGCTCCACGCCTCCACCTCTGGGGTCCCCGCCATGTCGAGCAGCGCCACCACGCTATCGAACACCCCGCGTGCGAACACCTTGCACGCACCATCGAACTTGCTGCCCGCGACGTTGCCACGGTTACTCGTCGTCGATGATGAACCGAATATCTTGGAGTTACTGTCAGCCAGTCTGCGTTTCGCTGGTTTCGAGGTAGCCGCGGCGGCCGATGGCCAACAGGCACTCGCCCTTGCCAGCACATTCGGCCCCGATCTGGTTGTGCTTGATGTAATGATGCCTGGGCTCGATGGTTTCGAGGTGGCTAGGCGGCTGCGTACCGACGTCGCGCGGACGCCGGTGTTGTTCCTCACCGCCCGCGACACTACCCAAGACCGAGTCACCGGTCTGACAATCGGCGGCGACGACTATGTGACGAAACCATTCAGCCTCGAAGAAGTCATCGCGCGGATTCGCGGCATCTTGCGCCGTACCCTCGAAACCGATGACCAGTCAACGTCCGGCGTCTTGGCATTCGGTGATATCGAACTCGACGAAGATACGTACGAGGTTCGTAAGGGTGGTTGCCACGTCGAGCTATCAGCGACCGAGTTCAAGCTGCTGCGCTATTTTCTTCGGCACCCAGGTCGCGTTTTGTCGAAGACCCAGATTCTCGAGCATGTCTGGTCTTACGATTTCGACGGCGACGCGAATATCATCGAAACTTATATCTCACACCTTCGCCGCAAGGTCGACACGACCGAGCCACGTCTGCTACACACCCTTCGGGGTATGGGATACGTGCTTCGCATGCCGCGCTCATGAACATCCGCACGACCAAAGTCAGTGCCGGCATTCGCACCGGCCGGCAAAAGCTCACGCCCTGGGCCCAGCGGATGCCACTGCGGATCCGTCTCGTCGTACTGATGACAACACTTGTTACCGTCGCGCTCGTCTTGGCCGGTATTTTCGCGACAGCCTCCCTGCGTGGCTATTTAATCAACCGCGTTGACGGGCAACTTCAAAGCGCGGCACAGCAGATCGCCGGCCGCGCCGCACTCGACGGACCATCCAATAACGAGTTTCACAACGGGGCGCCAAAATCGGGTACGACTGCGGCAACCTCAGAAGGTGCGGGAAGTTCAGGAGGCACCGGAGGTGTGCCGCCATATAACGGTGGACCTGGTCGCCTGAACGGCGGCGGCGTGTTGCCGAGCCAGTACTACGCCGTCATCTACGACGCGACCGGCGCCCAGATCGGGCAGGTCCAGGGCATCACCGGAACCCCCGCCCTGCCGAAAATCACTGCCAGTGTGGCGAATAAACACGGCATGCGTCCATTCAGCGTCGGCTCTTCGACCGGATCAACGCATTGGCGGGTCGTGCTAATACCATTGCCCGGAGCGCCAGGCGTTACCGTCGCGGTAGCGACCAGCCTCTCTGATGTCGAAAACACACTGTCCCATCTGGAGATTCTCGAAGCAGCCATCGGATTCGGCGTACTGATATTGCTCGCCGGCATCGGCTATCTCGCCGTCCGACGTAGCCTGAAACCGTTGATGGACGTCGAACGGACAGCGGAAGCAATCGCCGCCGGTGACCTGACTCGACGCGTGCCGGCGGGCGATCCGCGCACCGAAGTTGGCGGCCTGTCGCTCGCGTTGAATACCATGTTGGCCCAGATCGAGGCGGCATTTCTTTCACGCGAAGCATCGGCCACCGAGGCTCGAGAATCGGAACAGCGGGCGCTAGGGTCTGAGCAACGGGCGCTGGGATCCGAGCATCGGATGCGGCGCTTCATCACCGATGCCAGTCACGAATTGCGCACACCACTCACCTCAATCCGTGGATTTGCCGAGCTTTACCGGCTCGGTGCCGTGAACGAAGCCGAGATCGATCAGGTCATGGCCCGCATCGAAGGCGAATCAAAGCGGATGGGATTGCTCGTCGAAGACCTACTCTTGCTCGCGCGTCTCGATCAACAACGCCCATTGCAACGCGAGCTCGTCGACCTCTCGATCATCGCCTCGGACGCAGTCTACGACGCTCGGATTCTTTCGCCCACCCGCGATATCACCCTCGAGATTCGAACTGGCCCCAATACCAATATCGATGGACCCACCCAACCTCCGCTAGTCATCGGCGACGATGCCCGGCTACGACAAGTTGTCGGAAATCTGATGACCAACGCGCTTACTCACACCGCCGAATCGGCGTCCATTTCGGTACGCGTCTCGATCGTCGAAAATAATGCGGTAATCGAGGTAGCCGACAGCGGGAATGGCCTTTCCGTTGACGAAGCGCACCGAGTATTCGAACGGTTCTACCGGGTCGACGAATCGCGCAGTCGAGTCGCCGGTGGCAGCGGTTTGGGCCTGTCGATCGTGGCCGGCTTGGTCGCTGCCCACGGTGGCACCGTGGACGTCGATACCACCCCTGGTCGAGGTTCGACGTTTCGGATCAGCCTGCCGCTAGCACCCACCGATCCGCTAGCCGACGCCAACGGCCTGGAAGCAGTGGTGGAATCGACGCGGTAGACCGCGTCCAGAACGCCAAAGCTTCACATCAGTGGGCGAGGAACCCGAGCAGGTCTTGGCGGGTCAGCACACCAGCCGGCTTGCCGTCGATCAATACCAGCGCGGCGTCCGCCGTTTCGAGGGCGACCATCACGGCGGACACCGGCTCTCCGCCACCGATCATCGGCAATGCTGGCGACATATGCCGCTCCAAGGCATCGGCAAGCTGCGCCCGGCCGGAGAACAACGCGTCGAGCAGATCTCGTTCGACCACCGAGCCGACCACCTCGGCGGTCATTACCGGCGGTTCGGCCCGCACCACCGGGACCTGCGAAACACCATATTCGCGCAGAATATCGATCGCCTCGCGAACAGTCTCGGTCGGGTGCACATGCACCAACTCGGGAATCTTATTTCCCTTACGCCGCAACATATCCGCGACCGTCGTCTCACCGTGGGCGGTGAGAAAGCCGTAGTCAGCCATCCAGTCGTCGTTGAATATCTTGGATAGATAACCGCGTCCAGAGTCAGGCAACAACACCACAACCACGTCGTCCGGACCGAGATCGCGAGCGAGTGACGCCGCGGCCACCACCGCCATGCCGCTCGAACCCCCGACCAACATGCCTTCCTCACGGGCGAGTCGACGCGTCATCGAAAACGAATCCTTGTCGGACACCGCCACGACAGCGTCACAAATGTCGCGGTCGTAGGTGTCTGGCCAAAAATCCTCGCCGACGCCTTCGACGAGATACGGCCGCCCACTGCCTCCCGAATACACCGAGCCTTCCGGGTCCGCGCCGATAATCTTGACCGCGCCACCCGACACTTCTTTCAGATAGCGGCCCGTACCACTAATCGTGCCGCCGGTTCCAATGCCCGCGACGAAGTGGGTAATACGACCTTCGGTCTGCCGCCAGATTTCCGGGCCGGTAGTCTCGTAATGCGATCGTGGATTATCTGGATTGCCATATTGATTGGGCTTCCAGGCGCCCTCGATCTCCCGCGCCAGCCGGTCAGATACCGAGTAATACGAATCGGGATGATCGGGCGCCACCGCGGTCGGGCACACGATGACCTGCGCGCCGAAACCCTTGAGAACATTGATCTTCTCGGCACTCATCTTGTCGGGCATCACGAATACGCAGTGGTATCCCTTACGCGCGGCCACAATTGCCAAGCCCACGCCAGTATTACCGGACGTCGGTTCGACGATCGTGCCGCCAGGTTTCAAGGCGCCGGTCCGTTCCGCAGTCTCGACCATCCGTACCGCGATACGGTCTTTTACCGACCCGCCCGGATTGAGATATTCGACCTTGGCCAGCAACTGCGCCCCGCTAACTGCTCCGGCCGCTCTGGCCGCCCCGAGGTCGGCCGCCATGATGCGCGTCAGCCGCACGAGCGGAGTGTCGCCGATGAGATCGATCAGGCTGTCATAAACGTCCACAATGTCGAGACTAGCCAGCCGCCGGTTCCAATGTCGGCACCCGGCTCACCAGAGCGCGCCGACCGCCCCGACCATCGCCCGCACGTCGGCCAAAACGCTGCTGAGTGACGCCCGGCCGGACGGCGTCCACACGGTGTCAGGCGCGGCAGTCATGAGGCTCAACAGGTCATGCGCGGTGACGGCGACCTGATCGCCAACCGCGAGATCCGGCAGTACCGGCAGCCTTCGCCAGGCTGGCTCGATCGCGGCGTCCGCCTCATCGATGCCCTGAGCGGCGGTCGCCAACGCGGCAGCCAGCGCGCGACCGGCATCTGCCCGACTGCCAAATTGGCCGGTGACACTGGCTCGTAGCCGACTGAGTTGGGTGGTCCGCAACGCCACGACGATCCGGGCAAGAGCCGCTGCCAACTCGGCCATCTCGGCCAGAGCTAGATCGGCCAGAGCTAGATCAACCAGAGCTAGGTCGGCCAGGTCGCGCTGATCTGCCCGCTCAGCGAAATCACTACCCACCACGGCAGGCTACCCGGCGTCCGCCGGTCAATCGACACGCCAGAAAGGGTTGCCGACGCCGGGAGGTCTGGGGCACGCTGATTTGTACGGGTCGATACCACTTCGGCCTACCTGGCAGCTTCTACTAAGCAGCTCCGCCACATCTGGAGGCACGCATGTCTTTGCCCCACTCCGAGGAGACCCATCGCAACCTCGTCGAGCGCGTCCCGAAAATCACCGGACGCCAGATGCCGGAGTGGTTCCACGAGATCGATGCGGGGCCGAGCTTCGCTCGATTTGATGAGCGGGCGAACTGGTTGAGCGACGAACACGCCATTCCGCATGGCTTCGCGAGTGCGATCGTGCGCGAGTACGACAAGCATCGCATCACCCGCGGCTAGCCTTCCGGCACCCATCCGAGCGGGGATGCGGTACCTCCGGTCGGATTCGTAGCGGCACCCATCCGAGCGGGGAATGTTGTACCCCCGGTCGGATTCGTAGCGGCACCCATCCGAGCGGGGAATGTTGTACCCCCGGTCGGATTCGAACCGACACTGAAGCCCTTTTAAGGGGCTCGCCTCTGCCGTTGGGCTACGGGGGTGCGGCGAACTCACCGCGATACCAGTGTTGCGGTACTAGTGTGCCGGGTGTCAGTGAGCTGCCTGCGCCTCGGTCCCCGGTAGCTCAGATTTTGCCGGCTTGGTCTCTTCCGGCGGCAACGCCGGACGAGCCGCCATCTCGAATTCTTCGCGCGGATTCTGGAGCGCCCCGAGCGAAACGATCTCACGATGGAAGAACAATGCGAGCGTCCAGTCGGCAAGCACCCGTACCTTGCGATTGAAAGTCGGCACCCGCGACACGTGATAGGTGCGGTGCATAAACCATGCCGGCCAGCCACGCAGCTTGACGCCGTAAATCTGCGCCACACCCTTGTGTAGCCCGAGGCTGGCAACCGATCCGGCGTACGCATGCTTGTACGGTGTCGGCGTCCGGCCTCGCAGCGTCGCGACAATGTTGTCGCCGAGATGCTTGGCCTGCCGGACGGCGTGCTGCGCGCTCGGACCACACAATGCGGCCGGGTCGTCCTTCGACAAATCGGGGATCGCGGCGGAATCACCGGCTGTCCACGCGTTCTCGACACCGGCGATCGTGAGCAGCGCGGTGCCCTTGAGTCGACCCTTCTCATCGAGTGGCAGATCGCTGTCACCGACAGCCGGGTTGGGCTTGACGCCAGCTGTCCAGACGAGAGTATCGGCGTCGAATTCTTCGCCGTCCGATAACACAATATGGTGATCGGACGCGGAGTTCAGTCGGGTATTCAACCTGACCTCGATATTGCGTCGCTGAAGTTCACGGATCGTATAAAGGCCAAGGTCGACGCTGACTTCAGGCAAAATGCGGCCGGCAGCTTCGACCAGCACCCAACGCATATCGCTCGTCTGGACGCCCTCGTAAGATTTCGACGCGTCGCGCGCCATATCTTCGAGCTCGGCAAGCACTTCGACTCCGGCGTAACCGCCGCCTACAAAGACGAAACTCAACGCCCGCTTACGCACCGATTGATCGGACGTCGAAGCCGCGATATCAAGTTTGGCTAGCACGTGGTTACGCAAAAATATCGCTTCGCCGACCGTCTTGAATCCGATGCCACATTCTGCTAACCCAGGGATAGGCAGCGTGCGCACAATCGACCCCGGCGCGACGACAATAACGTCGTAAGTAATCTCGACGGCGTCGCCCACGTTGGGCAGAAACGTCACCGCTCGCCGTCCATGCTCAATCTTGGTGACCCGCCCGTTCAGCACTCGCACCCCTGGCAGCACCCGACGCAGCGGGACGACGACGTGCCGTGGCTCAAGATTGCCGGCCGCAGCCTCAGGCAGGAACGGCTGATACGTCATATACGACAGCGGATCGATAATCGTGATCGTCGCCTCGCCGCGCCGCAGCTTCTTCCGCAGCCGCAACGCCGTATACATACCGACGTAGCCGCCGCCAACAATAAGGATGTGAGAACACTTACGGTCAGTCATGATCTCGACCGTACCCACTTCGCCACGTCGCACCCCCGCAGGCTCGTTCAAAGTACGTCGCACCCCTGGGCACCCTGTTCGAGCCACGTCCGAGGGACGTCGCACCCCGGGGCGTTCCCAAACTGGGACAAATCGGCGCCGAAATTGACGCTACGGGGTGCGACGTACCTGTCTAGGGGTCTCCGGCCAGTTGTTTCGCCTTGGACAGGACGTCGTCGAGCATGGCTTCGGTGAGTCTGCCGGTAAAGGTGTTCTGCTGACTTGGGTGATAGCAGCCGAGCAAAGTAACTGATCTGGGGTCGGCGCCAGCAAACGGAGCGGCGGCACCCGAAGCGGCAACACGAGGCGACACGACAGCTTCAATCCGTGCAGCGGCAGCGGGCAGTACGGCGGGCCTGGCAACAAACGGCGGGAAAGCCCCGAGAGGGACGGCGACACCGTGTCCGAACCGCGGGATCGGCCGCGGAAGCACCACACCGGACGACGCCAACGTCGCCAATACCGCCGTCCAGCCGAACCCGCCCAGTGCCACGATCACTCGTAACGTCGGCGCGACCAGCTGGAATTCGCGGTCCAACCACGGCCGGCACGTATCGCGTTCCTCGACGGTCGGCTTGTTCGCCGGCGGTGCGCAACGGACCGCAGCCATCATCCGGACGCCGATCAGCCGCTGCCCGTCGCCGGCCCGAACACTGGTCGGCTGCGCCGCCAACCCGGCCCGATGCAGCGCGGCGAATAACCAATCGCCACTGCGATCTCCGGTGAAGATCCGGCCGGTCCGGTTGCCACCGTGCGCCGCTGGCGCCAACCCGACCAGCGCGATCGTCGGATCGGACGCTCCCCAGCCAGCGATCGGCCGGCCCCAATACGGCTCGTCGGCGAACGCCCGGCGCTTGACCAGCGCGACGTCCTCGCGCCAGGCCACCAGGCGCGGGCAGCTCCGGCAAACCGATACCCGCGCGTCCAGCTCACCGAGGTCGGCGGCCGAGGCCGCAAGCGAGATGACGTCGTTTGCCGTCGTGGCTATTGGAGTCGACGTGGTGGCCGGGTCGTCCGGCCAGCCACTCCCGGGCGGAATCGACGTCACTAGTGACCTCGTCGCCGACCGATATCTGACGAGCTGGGGATCGAGAACGCGATGCCATCGAGGATGTCGTGCTCACTGACCACCACCTCACGCGCGCCGAGTGAATCCATGATCGTGTCGAGCACCAATGCCCCGGCACCAATCACGTCGACTCGACCCGGGTGGATTACCGGTAACGCCGCGCGTTGCGCTCGCGTCATGGCGAGTAGCTGCTCGGTCACTTCGTGCACCTGCTCCGCCGACAACCGCGCGTGATGAATCTGGGCCCGGTCATACTCCGTCAATCCGAGCGCTAATGCCGCCACCGTGGTTACCGATCCGGCCAATCCGACCAAGCTGGGCGCCGACATTACCGGCACCGCGCCGCGCACCAGGTCGAGAGCCGAAAGTACATCCGCCCGGACGGCGGAAATCTGCGCTGCCGTAGCCGGATCGTCGTGCAAATGCCGTTCGGTCAGCCGCACACAGCCGACGTCCACTGACTTAGCCGCCTCAACCGTTCTATCTCCGAGCACGAACTCGGTTGAGCCGCCGCCAATATCGACGACCAGATAAGGCGCAGCAATGGCGGAAATAGCGGCCAGTTCACCGGTCGCGCCGGCGAAAGACAGCGCGGCCTCTTCATCGCCGGTAATAACGTCGGCCTCGACACCGAGTATGCGGCGGACGCCGGCAAAGAATTCCTCGCGGTTGGTGGCATCGCGCGACGCGCTGGTAGCCACGAATCGAATGGCCGATACGCCAGCGTCCGCAATGCGCTCGGCATATTCGGCGCACACATCGAAGGTGCGGGCAAGCGCATCATCGGCAAATCGACGGGTTTTGTCGACACCTTGGCCCAGTCGCACGATCCGCATTTCGCGGACGACCTCGACCAACTGGCCGGCTGCCGCGTCGATATCCGCGATAAGCAATCGCAACGAATTGGTGCCACAGTCGAGAGCGGCCACCCTGGTCAACTCGGACACGTAACGTCCCCGTTATCGGCACGGGCATCCACACAAGGTCCGGTCGCACCCCAGGAAGGCAACATTGCCAACGCCTCGTCACCAAGCGGATTCACCCCTGGACCAACCGCCAATGTATGCGCGACCAGCGCATGCAGGCATTTGACCCGATCAGGCATGCCGCCTGATCCGGGATTACCCGGCAATACTTCAATGGCATCACGGCGAGCCAAATAATCGCGGTGCGCATAAGCATATGACGCCGCGAGTTCCGGATCTGCGGTTAGCCGTTCATTCATCTCGCGCATCACGCCGCCGGCTTCGAGCCGGCCGATAGCCGACGCTGCCCGCGGACAAGTTAAGTAATACAGCGTCGGAAAAGGCGAACCGTCTGGCAATCGCGGCAAGGTTTCGACGACGTCCGGTAAACCACACTGACAACGATGAGCGATTGCTCGGACGCCGCGCGGCACCCGCCCGAGTTGCCGTTCGACCACGGCGAGATCGGCTTCGGTCGGGGCGTCCGCGACGGAGCCGATATCCGGGGGGTTCACGGCCGCGGCGAGGGTGACACGGACGGCCGCGTCGCCGCTAGCTTCGGCAATACCGGCCGCGACGTTACTTTCCCGGCACCTTGCACCGACGTCCACAGTTCGGCGTACCAAGGAGCCTGCGCGGCAACGTTAGTGGCGGCCGGCGCACCGACTGCGGCAGCTGCCGGCGAAGGCCCGAGCGTGATGTAAGGCACCTGACCCGGCCGCACATAATGCAATCGCTGCTCAGCTTGGCTGGCGACATAAGCCGGATCCAGCCACAGTTTCTGCTGCTTCTGTAGCGCGGCGACTTGTTGTTTCTGCGACTGCACACTCGACCGCAAGCCAGCGATCTGGGCCCGCTGGCCGATGAGTTGGCGCAGCGGCGCAGCCAACGCGATCGCCAGCGCGGCGATCACCACGGCAAGGATCGCCGCTCGACCGGTCAGTAACGTCCGCCGCCGCTGACGTGGAGCTGACCGGACTGCATCAACAGTCCGGTCAGCGCGTTGACGTTCGAGTGAACGATGCACCCGCGCGGACGCCGGAGGACGACGGCCCGGGCGATTGACGCCGGATCCGCTCGTACCGCCGGGCCGCGAGGTCATCTACTTCCCGGCGTCGAACCGCGGGAAAGCCGCGCGGCCGGCGTAACGAGCCGCGTCGTCCAACTCTTCTTCGATGCGCAGCAGCTGGTTGTACTTGGCCACCCGCTCGGCCCGCGCTGGAGCACCGGTCTTGATCTGACCGGCGTTAGTGGCGACCGCGACGTCAGCAATCGTGGTGTCTTCGGTCTCACCGGAGCGGTGTGAGGTCATCGTGCGGTAGCCGGCACGATGGGCCAACTCGACGGCGTCCAGCGTCTCGGTCAAGGTGCCGATCTGGTTGAGCTTGACCAGCAGCGCGTTGGCGGTGCCGGTCGCGATACCGCGAGCCAGCCGCTCGGGGTTGGTGACGAACAGGTCGTCGCCGACGATCTGAACCTTGCCGCCGAGAGAGTCGGTAATCGCCTTCCAGCCGGTCCAGTCTTCTTCATCGAGCGGGTCTTCGATCGAGACCAGCGGGTAGTTCGCGACCAGGTCGGCGTAGTAATCGATCATCTCGTCAGCCGACTTCTTACCGCCCTCGAACGCGTAACTGCCACCGTTGTGGAACTCGGTGGCGGCAACATCGAGAGCCAGCGCGACATCGCGGCCCGGCGTGAAGCCGGCGTTGCCGATCGCTTCGATGATGAGATCGAGTGCTGCCCGGTTGCTGTCCAGGTTCGGCGCGAAGCCACCCTCGTCACCGAGACCGGTCGAGAGTCCACGCTGCTTCAAGACTGCCTTCAACGCGTGATAGCTCTCCGCACCCCAGCGCAATGCCTCCGCGAACGTGGACGCGCCAATCGGCGCGATCATGAATTCTTGGATGTCGACGTTGGAGTCGGCGTGCGAGCCACCGTTCAGGATGTTCATCATCGGCACCGGTAGCAGGTGCGCGTTCGGGCCACCGAGGTAGCGGAACAGCGGCAACTGGCTCGACTCGGCCGCCGCGCGAGCGACAGCGAGCGAAACGCCGAGGATCGCGTTCGCGCCCAGCTTGGTCTTGTTCGGGGTGCCGTCAAGCTCGATCAGCTTGGCGTCAAGGATCCGCTGCTCAGTGGCCTCGAAGCCGACGATCTCGGGGCCGATGTCGTCGATGACGATCTGCACGGCCTTCTCGACACCCTTGCCGCCATAGCGCGTGCCGCCATCGCGCAGCTCGGCCGCCTCAAAAGCACCGGTCGACGCGCCACTGGGCACGCCAGCCCGAGCGATCGTGCCATCCTCGAGCAGCACCTCGACCTCGATCGTCGGATTTCCCCGGGAGTCGAGAATCTCGCGTGCCCCAAGGGCCTCGATGGCAGCCACAGTGATGCTCCTGAACGTCTGGTGATCCGATGCCGCCGCCCACAGGCGCCAGCCGCGCAACCGCGTCGCGCAAACGAGATGAGTTTATCCGGACGCCGACTCGGCGCCGTCCCGCCCCGCCGTGTTATCGCCGACGGCGACCGTTGGCTAGGTGGCGGACCCTGGCTCGGCGGACCCCGACTCAGACTCGGCGGCAAGCACGGCGGCACGGTAACCACGGGCGGCAGCTCGCAGCGCGGCCTCCGGATCGACGCCGCCAGCACGAGCCAGCGCGACCACCGCTAACAACAGATCGCCGATGCTGTCGTCATTCACCTCGGCCGGCACCGCAACAACACCTCGCACCGGGACGTCGAGACCGGCCTTCGCCGTCCGCCCGATCATCGCCGACGCCAACGCGAGCGCCGGCTGTGCCAACGGGACGCCATCAAGCGCGGACGTTCGGCCTTTTTCGGCTGCCTTGATGGCTTCCCAATTGGCCTCGACGTCACCTACGGTCTCGACCGAGACTCCACCGAAAACGTGCGGATGCCGGCTCACCAGCTTGTCGACGATGCCACCGACGACATCGTCAATGTCCCAGCTGGCAGCTGGGCGGTCCTGCGCGATGCGGGAATGGAAAACCACCTGCAGCAAGACGTCGCCGAGTTCTTCGCGCAAGGCGATGTCGTCGGCGTCTTCGATCGCTTCGGCAGTTTCGTAGGCTTCTTCGAGCAGGTACTTCACCAGCGACGCATGGGTCTGCGCGGCGTCCCATGGGCAACCGCCGGGTGAACGCAGCCGGTCCATCACCGCGACGAGGTCCAGAAACCGGGAGCCGCGAGGCGCCGGCTCGTTCAACTGCTCGGCGGCACAGCCGGAGACGCGGCCGGGGCGGCGGCAGGTGCCGATACGGCTACTGCTCCAGGAGAGGACAGCACGTTCGATGCGCCAGTAATCTCGTTCACGTCGGCGTCCCAGCTACCGTAACGCGGATTGACCGTCACGCCCTGCTTCTTGGCCTCCGCTTTCAGTGACAAGCTGAACGCATCCTGCAAGACACCCTGATAAGTGGACGAAGTCGGATCGAGGGAACTCAACTTGACCGGGCCGCGAGAGATCACGTGCACCACGTCATAGCTGGACTGGACGTAAACCTCGAAGTAGCTGCCTACCGGCTTGGTGTTGACGTCGGTGTCGAGCGGTTCCGGAAACGAGCCCCGCGGCTGGGTACCCAAGTCGCCACCGGTGGCGGCGGTGCCGGTATCGACCGAGTATTGCTTAGCCAATGCGGCGAACTTCGACGGATCTGCTTTGACCTCAGCGAGAATCTTGTCGGCAAGCGTCTTGGTCCCTACCGGAATGTGCGCCGCGTGCACCTCACTAATGGAGCCGTTCTTCGCCAGCGCGGCTTCAAGCTTCTGCTCAAGCACCAGGTCTTGCACGAACTGAGTGGTGTCGGACTGATCAGCCTTGGAGACCGCGACGCCGTCCTGCTCGAGCTGTGCATTCAACTGCGACTGCCCGCCAAGACTCTTCTCAGCCGAACTCAACAGGGCGGCGATGTCACCTGGGGTCGCCGTAATGTTCTGCTGCTTGGCCGCGTCAACCACCAACGCGTAAAAGATCAGCTGATTGAGTTGGTCGCGCTGTTCCTGCGTGACGGCGCCAACGGAACTGCCCGGAGTTGGCTGTGCCGACGCTGCTACCGCGGCTACAGCGGACGCCGCGGCCGGATCGGCCTGGGTGCGAGCGAGTGCGGCCTGCAGCTCCGCTACCGAGATTCGGGTGTCACCGACGACAGCGGCAGCGCCGGGGTGCGACGGCGAGCACGCGGTCAGCACGAGACCGAGCGCGGCAACCGCGGCCAGCGACGCGCCACACCGGACGCCACGGGCAGTCACCTGGGCGTCGTGGGCACTGGGCCGAGCGCCGGCACCCAACGTGGCACGGCGATGGCGGCCAATGTCGGCAGGCCTGAAGGCAGACACGCTCGTCCTTTCGTCAACGTGACGGCTCACCCGCGTCGAAACTACGCACGCGGCGCCACCGCTCGATTGTCTCTACCCCGACGATTGCCCGACGCGCCGGGTCGCCATCACAGCACTTTTCCGTGCCTCGCCGTCACCGCGCGGTGGCAGGTTCGGTCGCTTCGAGTATCTGGCTTGCCACCTCTTCTACCCATTTCAGCAGCGGGACGTCGCGCAGCGGTTGGCCGCCGAAGCGGTTGGCCGGGCCGTCATGGGGCCTCGGTATCAAGATCGTCTTGAGTGGCGCCTTCACGATGGTCTTCGGATAGAGCCGCAGCAGCCGAAGTTGCTGCGATTCGCGCAACACCACCGGCGCGAACCGAATCTGGCTGCCTTGCAGAACAACCTCGCTGATGCCGTAGGGCCGCAGCGCCACCCGCAGCCTGGCGACCTCAAGCAGGTTCGCGACCGGCTGCGGCAAAGCGCCGTAACGATCGACCAACTCCTCACGCACGGCTTCAACGTCTTCTTGGGAGCTCGCTTCGGCCATCGCCCGATAAGAGGCCAACCGCAACCGCTCGCCGTCGATGTAGTCGTGCGGAATGTGCGCATCAATCGGCAAGTCGATTTTGACTTCGGCAAGCTCGCGCGCACTCTCACCCTTGAACTCGGCGACCGCTTCGCCAACCAATCGCACGTAGAGATCGAACCCGACCGACGCGATATGCCCGGACTGCTCGCCACCGAGCAAGTTACCGGCGCCACGAATCTCCAGGTCTTTCATCGCGACCGCCATACCGGCGCCGAGATCGGAGTTCTGCGCCAGCGTGGCCAACCGGTCGTGCGCGGTTTCGGTGAGCGGCTTCTCGCCCGGATACAACAGGTACGCGTACGCACGATCGCGACCACGGCCGACCCGACCACGCAACTGGTGCAACTGCGAAAGCCCGAGCACGTCGGCGCGCTCCAGGATCAGTGTGTTTGCATTCGGAATGTCCAGACCGGATTCCACAATTGTGGTAGCCACCAGCACGTCATATTCGCGTTCCCAGAAACCGATCATGACCTTTTCGAGCATGTCTTCGTTCATCTGCCCATGCGCGACCGCGACGCGGGCTTCGGGAACCAATTCACGCAATCGAGCCGCTGACCGCTCGATCGACTCGACCCGATTGTGGACGTAGAAAACCTGCCCCTCACGCAAAAGCTCACGACGGATCGCGGCGCCGACCTGCCGGTCGTCATAGGCGCCGACGAAAGTCAGCACCGGATGCCGCTCTTCCGGCGGAGTTTGGATGACCGACATCTCACGAATACCGGTAATAGCCATTTCCAATGTGCGCGGAATCGGCGTCGCCGACATCGCCAACACGTCGACATTGGTGCGCAATTGCTTGAGTCGCTCTTTATGCTCGACGCCGAACCGTTGCTCTTCGTCGATAATCACCAAGCCGAGATCCTTGAACTTCGTGCTACCACTGATAAGTCGGTGCGTGCCGATCACGACATCGACGCTGCCGTCGGCTACGCCGTCCAGGATCGCCGCTTCTTCTTTCGCGGTATTGAACCGACTGACTGGCCGCACTGCCAGCGGGAAGTTCGCGAATCGCTCGGAAAACGTGGCGAAATGCTGCTGCACCAGCAGTGTGGTCGGGCAAAGCACCGCGACTTGTTTACCGTCTTGCACCGCCTTGAAAGCTGCCCGAACCGCGATCTCGGTTTTGCCGTAGCCGACGTCGCCACAGATCAGCCTGTCCATCGGCACTGGACGTTCCATGTCGGCTTTGACTTCATCGATCGTGCGTAATTGATCGGGCGTTTCGACGTAGGGAAAAGCATCTTCGAGCTCACGTTGCCACGGAGTATCGGAACCGAACGCATATCCGGGAGCTGCGGTGCGGGCACTGTAGAGCCGAATCAACTCGGCTGCGATCTCCTTGATTGCCTTCTTCGCGCGACCCTTGCGTTTTGCCCAGTCACCACCCCCCATTTTGTCGAGCGTCGGATCTTCACCACCGACGTAACGGGTGACCTGGTCGAGAGAATCAGTGGGTGCGTAAAGCCGGTCACCGGGTTGACCACGCTTACTCGGCGCATATCCGATCACCAGATATTCACGAGTCGCGCCAGCCACCGTGCGTTGCACCATTTCGATGAAACGACCCACCCCATGCTGCTCGTGAACGACGAGATCACCAGGATTCAACTGCATCGGGTCGATCGACTTCTTACGCCGGCTCGGCAATTTCGCCATATCACGAGTCGATGCCCGCTGACCGAAAACATCCGCCTCGGTCAGCACGACCAGCTTGATCGATTTCGCGACGAATCCGAGATCGAGACTGCCACAAGCGACGACGACCGAACCTGGCTCGGGTACCGCTTCAAGTTCAAGTTCGAGTCGGATAGTGACGCCTTCGCCTCGCAAAACCTCGGCGATACGCTGAGCCGGTCCGTGCCCAGCAGTAACGAACAGCACCCGCCAGCCTTCGGCCACCCAACCCTTGACGTCAGCTGTCAGCGCTTGCGCGTCACCGCGATAAGCCTCCGCACCGGTCGCGTCGACGATCGCTTTGTCGTCGTCCAGATCGGGATCATCGACAGTAGCGGCCAACGGCGAGACGGCCCACCACGGCAGATTCAGCTCACGAGCACGTTCGCGGACGTCGACAAGCGGCCGTAACGCGGCGGCGGAGAGATCGATCGGCGCTTTGCCACCGGTAGCCGCGCCGGCCCACGCCGCTTGCAGGAACTCCTCGCCGGTCTGCACAACTTCAATCGAACGAGCTCGCACTCGCTCTGGATCGCAGACCAAAACCATCGTGCCGGCCGGCAATTCATCGAGCAGCAGGTCCATCCGCTCGACCAGTAGCGGCGCGAGCGACTCCATCCCCTCGACCGCGATACCGTTCGCGACCTTGCCCAAAATATCGCCAAGCTGGGGATGCTTGACGGCCAACTTCTCCGCTTTGGCCAAGACATCGGGAGTCAGCAACAACTCACGGCACGGTGACGCCCACAGGCCATATTCGGCCTTCAATTCCAGACTCCGCTGATCGGCGGCCTTGAAATAACGGATTTCTTCAACCTCATCACCGAAGAACTCCACCCGGACCGGGTGATCTTCAGTCGGCGGGAAAACGTCGAGGATGCCACCCCGCACGGCGATCTCACCACGCCGCTCGACCAGATCGGCTCGGATATATCCGGTGCCTACTAACCGCCGCACCACGTCGTCCAAGTCGGCCTCGTCACCGACCCGCAACCAAACCGGGTCGATATCGCCTAGACCCGCGACCTGTGGCTGCAGCAAACTGCGAACCGGCGTGACCACGACCCGCAACCGGCCACCCGGGGAACCGTCGGGATGGCGCAACCGGTGCCGAACCGCCAATCGCCGTCCGACGGTGTCGGCACGTGGTGACAGTCGTTCGTGCGGCAACGTCTCCCAGGCCGGATACTCCGCGACGCTACCTACCGGCAACAAACTGGCCAGCGCGGCGACCAGATCGACCGTCTCACGATCAGTCGCGGTCACCACCAGCACGAGCCGGTCTGCGGCCTCCGGTACCGGCCTAGCCAAAGCTGCCACCACAATCGGCCGCAACGATCGCGGCGCGCCAACCTCGAGATCGCCAACAGCGCCCTGCTGGGCGGCCGAGGCAGCCCGGCCAAGAGCGGCATCAACCAGGACGTCGGATACCAACGCAGATAGATCCATCGAGCGACAAAACCCTTCGCGACACCATTCGTGGCGGAACCCAGAAGATGTTCCAACACTACGGGCCGCCGCGGCGAGCGTGGCGCCCCTAGGCGCTGAGCTCCTCGAGGGCGTCGAATTCTTCCCGCTCGTCGAAGAGTTGATCAAGCAAAGGCGGCGCGACGACGGCTTGGTAATGCCAGACGCCGTCGACTGGACCGTTATATGACCGTTCGCCGCCGGAGCTTTCGAACCGCATCGTGCCACTGCCAAGACCGATCGTTCTGATACCGACATATTCCATGCCGTCAGTAGCCGAAATCGTGCCATCGGGATGAGCCACCGCGCCAGCCGGGAAGTATTCGAGGCTCCTGGAGGTGTAACCGGTGGCCGAAATAACGAAATCCGCCGTCGCTAGCAAAGCGTCAAGGCCTTCATCGTCCAGCTGCCGGACGACGAGACGCGTGTCGACCCCATCTCGGGCCGACCGATAACGTGCCGCCGAATCGCCGCGCAAACCGCATAGCCGAAAGACGCGCCCGGTCTTCGGGCAAACGTCGTCGGAGCTGATCTGGGCGCCATCAGCGATAGCTTCGCCCCACGTCTCATAGGTCACCCGGACGGCGCCTCGAGTAGCGATAGTCACCGTGCCTTCGGGCCACGCCGCCGAGGCGTCGGAACTCAAGAGGCGATCCGCGACCGAGAACGCGCTATGCGCTCGGCCGACAATGACGATACGCGGGGCCGTTGACGTGCCGGTGGCCGTTGAAGTACCTATACGAGCTAACAACGCGGCCAAGCCGGCGGGCCGCAACACGGCATCGCTGTGCACGAGTCGGTCCGGCGCTACTCGCCGCGAGACCCGGTCGGGAATCCAAGGCTTTCCGCCGACAGCGAGAATAAGGTTCTCGACTTGGCAAACAGTGGTTTCGTCGCCCCGAGTCAAGGAAACTAGTGCGCCGCCGGATTTGATCGGCTGGACGCCGGTCAGAGATGTGCCACGGTAAACATGGGCGCCTCGACGGGTGACCGACTCCAGCAGCTCATGAACGCCGTCTTGAAGTAACGCGCCCGCGACCGTCAGCGCGACGCTCTCCCCGGCCGGCAGACTTTGGATCGTCGCCAAGGCCGAGCTAGCTCGAACAGTGGGCGTATCGATAAAAGGCCGCACGCATTGGACGAACACACCGGCGGCACTGTCAGAACGCACGTTGTAGTTCAGCAGATTGCCCGCCCCCGGCATGGCGTTCTCATCAACGACCGCTAGCCCGTCAGCGATAAGTCGCGCGGAATCTGACCGTTCACTGAAGGCGGTGAGCGCGCCGGCGCCCGCTGGCCCAGAGCCGACGATCATCGTTTCGTAACTGTGCATTGATCAGATCTCCAACATGAAGCGGTGGGGGGTAAACCCTTCGGCTGCCTCGGTCAGTGCCTGTCGGCCGCGGTGCAACGCTTCGCCGCGAACATGTTCGGAGCTGACCTTTTCACTGGCGATGATCTGCGACTCGTGGCACTGCAATGCTTCGATCTTCTTGTCCGTCACGGACGTGATGTCGACGAAGACGGTCGGCGAAAAGTCATAGCTCGACGGACTGGAGTAGTAAAGAACGCGTCGGCACTTGCGGGCAGCCCCCAGCGTGCCGAGAGCCGCGGCCCGGTGATCTTGGTGCGTATCAAACATGCCATGGGTATAGACGACGGAAATGTGGTACTGAGCAATGACTCGCTCTATTACCGCCACCAGTTCACGCTCGTGGTTACCGACCGCGAGATCTGGCAGGCCACCCCATTCAAGATGGTCCACACCCATAACGCGACATGAGGCTTCTTGCTCACCTCTGCGCAGAAAGACGTCACCCGGCCCGTGTTCGCCGTTGGTCAGCACGAGCATCGTCACCGAGTCGCCAGCGGAAACATGTTGAATGAGCGTGCCGCCGCAACCAAGTTCAATATCATCTGGATGCGCGCCTATAGCAAGGACGTTCTTCGCAATCCTCATATTCGACCCCTCAGACTTTACTGATCCACATATACGACTCGGCCAGTTCGAGCGATAAGCCGCGCCTCGCCGCGCCGACGGTGCTGAAGCCGAATGGAAGTGGACACTTCGGAAGCACGGTGGCGTAGATCTCTGCGCTGAGACAAGGCTAGCGTTCGACATAACGTTCCGCAGGCATACTTTGAGATCCATCGGCATGACTTACTTCTGACATAATCATTAGCGTGTTCGTATACGTCCTTCTCGGAGGCACGTCCTTCATGGAGCACGTCTTTCATGGAGACGCGCCCTTCGTGGAAACGTGAGCGCGCTACAGATTCAGTTACTAAGCCGAATGGAGCAGAGCTTGATGGCAAACGCCGAACTCTGCCAATGCGGGCACCCAAAAGCGGCTCACGAACATTACCGGCGGGGAACTGATTGTGCCCTCTGTGGCCCATCAGTCTGCGTGGCCTTTCAACGTGAACCAGTCGCTCCTTCACGACGCTTTAGATGGCGGTCGGCATTACTCGCTCTCGTATCATTTCGACCGAAGATTCGGCGTACTCAACGCTCACGCCCCGGCAAATAACTCATTGAATAGCAGTTCCTGCGCCATATGCCAGATCCCCATTGGGCCACATGGCCCTCACCCGAAAGACTTTAGGATGAGGTTCCAGTTATACGAAACCCCGGCGCACCGACTGACTGTACTTTTATTGACGAGAGGTAATAGGGAGCGTTGATCCGTCGGGCGACATGGTCGCCAAGGCCTGACGGGGAGTAGAGGCGAAACCGGCCCGCGGACGTTCGTCAACGGATTAGGTGGCCCCTCATGAGTGACATGTCAGATCTGCAGGCCGAATTCGAGTCATGGGAAGCCGACTTCCGGCGCCCCACTGTCAGCGTTGTTATTCCGACGCTGAATGAAGCCCGGAATCTTGAGCACGTATTCGCTCGAATTCCCGTCGACGTCCTCGAAGTGATTCTCGTCGATGGCCATTCGGTTGACGATACGGTCGAGACAGCTCGGCGGCTGCGTCCCGACGTCAAGGTCGTGACACAGAATCGTCGCGGCAAGGGCAACGCCTTAGCCTGCGGATTCGAGGCCTGCTCCGGAGAAGTCATCGTCATGATCGACGCTGACGGATCAACTGATGCGGCCGAGATTCCCCGATTCGTCGATGCGTTGACGGCCGGCGCGGACTTCGCCAAGGGTTCACGGTTCATTAAAGAAGGCCACTCTTACGACATCACGCGGCTACGGCGGCTTGGCAATAAGTTTCTGAACGGGACCGTTAACATTCTCTTCGGCACCCATTTCACTGACCTGTGCTACGGCTATAACGCATTCTGGAGCCGAGTCGTACCAGACCTCGGCCTTGAGATCGGCGAAGCCGGTGAGCCTCGCTGGGGTGACGGTTTCGAAATCGAGACGCTCATCAACGTGCGCGTTGCCCGTCTCGGCGCCGTCATCGCCGAAGTACCGAGTACCGAGCACCGACGCATCCATGGTGTGAGCAATCTCAACGCCTGGCGCGACGGATGGCGCGTTCTTCGCACCATCGCCCGCGAACGCCTGCGCCCCCACGCCGAATCAACGACGCTCGGCACTGCACTACCGATCCCGCGGATTCGCCTCATCGACCTGACTGACGCGGCATCGCGCTCCGAGGTTGTCACCGAGCAGTTCTAAAGACGCCGTCGCGGATCGGATCTCCATCAAGCCAAAACTATCCCGGCGAATCTACCAATATCCCGCCACAAACTGCCGATATCAAAGACTCAGACGGCGGCAGGTCTCGTCCATGCCAAGAGAGGCGCCCGAGCAATGGATTCGACCGGCCAGGCAAGTGTCGTCATCGCCTGTCACACCCAAGAGCGCTGGGCCATGCTGGCGGCGGCAATCGACTCCGCCCGCATTCAAGGCAGCCGGCTTGGCGAAGTGATCGTCGTCGTCGACAACAATCTCGATCTCTTAACTCGTCTCGGCCAGGTCTATCCCGACCTCACCGTCGTGGCGAATGAACGATCTCAAGGCGCCTCTGGTGCTCGAAATACTGGCGCACTGCACGCGCGCGGTGAGTTTCTCGCCTTCCTCGACGACGACGAAGTCGCGGCACCGTCCTGGCTCGACAACTTGCTGCAACCATTCAGCTCAGCCAACATCGTCGGAACCGGCGGAGGCTGGGATCCAGCCTGGCAAGGCGGACGCCCCGCTTGGTTTCCCGATGAGTTCGGCTGGGTGGTTGGCGCCGACTACGTTGGCGGCCCGACATCGCTATCGCGGGTACGTAACGTATGGTCTGGAAACATGGCCGTGCGCGCCTCTGTATTTCGTGCCGTGGGTGGTTTCCGTGATGGCTTCGGAAAAATCGGTTCCCGCTCAAGCCCCGAAGACACCGAACTCTGCATCCGGATGTCATCTTCGGTACAGGACGGGCACTGGATCTACGTGCCGACAGCTCGTATTTCGCACCACGTCCCGCGGGACCGGTCCAGTTTCTCCTTCTTCGTGAAGCGCTGCTATAACGAAGGCCAGAGCAAGGTCAAGATGGCTCGACTCCTTGGGCCGCAAGAGCAGCTGACAAACGAACGTAGCTATATCGGCCATACCCTCCCTCTCGCGATAGCGGCGGGCATCAAAGAAGCTGCGCACGACAAATCTTCAGAACCGCTTCGGCGGGTCGCCAGCATCGCCGTGGGTACCGGTGCCGCTGGATTCGGATTCCTGAGCGCCACGCTGACCACCGCAATACTCGCTCGGAGATCTGCCGTCACAACACTCCAGGCCTGCCCGCCGTTGCCTTACTTGTCCTCGGCGGGTACGTGAGAGTGGCCGCCATCGCGCGGTTGGAGCAGCACGCGGTCGTCGCCAAGAATGCGTTCAGCCTGTATGGCAGCACCATCGTCACCAGCGCATTTGGTTTCGGTTTCTGGTGGCTCGCGGCGCACCGACTCCTCGCGGTGGAAGTAGGGCAGGCATCCGCAGCGCTTTCCGCCGTCCAGCTGGTGGCTACTATCTGCGTGCTCGGTCTCAATACTTTGCTCATCAGCGAACTTGCCCGCGACCGAACATCGGCACAGACTCTGCTCACCACGGCCGTCGTGGTGGTAGTCGCGACCAGTAGCGTTGCCGGTATCGCGGTGAGTATCGTGCTCTCGCTGGTGTCATCGACATACACTCAGATGCTCGGAAATCCCCTTGCTGTAATAGCTTTCACCGCTGGCGTCATCGTCACCGCGGTAACGCTCGTCTTGGACGACGCCTGCATCGGGCTGCTGCGTGGCGGCCTTCAACTCCAGCGCAACACCTTCTTCGCTATCGCGAAACTCCTCCTTGTTCCGGTGGCGGCAGTGCTGTTGCCGCACGGTCACGGAATCGGACTGGTATTGGCGTGGACGATCGCCACCGCGCTGTCTGTGTGGTTCTTGCGGCCGATGCTGCATGTCGGAGCCGGACCGCGAATTGTCGACCGGCAGCTTATTCGCCGTAACACCAAACTCGCTCTCAACCATCATTGGCTCAATATCGCTATTCAAGCCCCCCGCCTGATTATGCCGGTGATAGCCGTGGCCGTCATCGGGCCGGCACTCACCGCCGCGTTCTACGCGGCCACCCTGTTGGTGAACTTCGTCAACATCATTCCCTCCCAGTTGGCGACAGTTCTCTTCGCGGTAAACGCTGGCGACCACGAGAAACTTCGCCGGGAAGGCCGTTTCACCCTGCTGGTAAGCACCGGACTCGCGGTAGCTAGCGCACCCGCCTTCTGGCTACTGTCACCCTTCGCGCTCAGATTGTTCAGCGCGAACTATCTATCAGCCAGGCATGCGATGATCCTGCTGGGGTTCACCACACTGCCGTCCGCGGTTAAATCGCATTACGTCGTTATTTCACGGGTCCAAGGCCGACTTACCCGCGCGGCAATCACCTCCACTATTGGGGCGGCAATAGAAGTAGCTGTCGCTGCCGCCGGTGGAGTCATCGGCGGTGTAACAGGTATGGCGGCGGGCTTACTCATCGCCCAACTCATCGAAGCTTTACTTTTCGCGCCGACCGTCTCCCATGCCATCTTGGGCCGCGGCAACGACAGCGTCCCTCCGAGCGCGGTCGAAACCTCTTCGGATGGCACCGAACCTTCGAATACCGCGAGCCTCGCGAGCCCTTCAAACGTCGCGACCCTTTCGCGCGAACAGAGCGGAGCAATGTCATGAGCGGGGCAATGTCATGAGCGGAGCATTACCCTTCACTCCCTGGCTCGTCTGCGATGCTGACATCGTGACGGGCCACGTTGTGCGTCGGGGTACTGGCAAAGGCGAATCCGATGGCGAATCCGCCGATGCCAACTCTGCGGATGCCAACCACGCCGGAGCCGACCGCTCCAGAGAAAACTACGAAGCCATCTGGTTACTGACCCGACGAAACAGTGAACCACTCGGCGTGTCCAAGCATTACCTCACCCAACGCGGCCCGATCACCGACGAAGATGTGTTGTCAATAGCGCGCGAAAGCCTTGGCACTTCGGTTGATGCTGCGGGAGGTGCTGACGATGCCACCCCACCACGTTCGCTGGCCAGCCCTGACGCGGTGCCGCCCATCTCGGTGCTGTTGTGCACTCGGCGACGTCCAGATGCTCTTCGACGATGCCTACTCAGCCTTACCCGCCAGACCCACCCGTCTTATGAGATCGTCGTTATCGACAACGATCCATCAGCTGACTCCGCGCGAGCGGTGACCGCCGAAGTCGCGGCCGCGAGCCACGTTTCGATTACGTACGCGCGGCAGACGACGCCCGGTCTGTCTCATGCGCGAAACGCCGGCGTGGAGCTAGCTCGATTCGAACATGTCGCGTGCATCGACGACGACGAAGAAGCCGACCCCGATTGGTTGATGGAAGTCGCCACGACTTTCATCCTTAATCCTTCATGCGACGTTGTCACCGGGCCGATGTTTCCAGCTGAACTTCGCTCACCCGCCCAAGTTCTCTACGAAAAGTTTGGCGGCCACAGCAAGGGCCGCGAGGCTACCCGTGGCATTCTTTCCGCTGCCACCGTCGAGCCATGCTTTCCCCTTCCCGCTTTCGGTGCTGGCGGGAATATGGCTTTTACGGTCTCCGCGCTCCGCCGGGTCGGCATGTTCGACGTCGCACTCGGGGCTGGTACGAAACCAGCCGGCGGTGAAGATACTCAGTTCTTTACCAAGCACATGCTCAGCGGCGGATCGATCGCCTACGAGCCGCGCACTCTGGTGTGGCATTACCATCGCAGCAGCATGCAAGAACTCACCTTTCAGTTAAATTCCTACGGCCGCTCGCTGACCGCCTATTACGCCAGCCTGCTGCTGACGCGCCCTCAAGTTATCCCGCATCTGATCGCCTTGGCTCCGCGAGCGCTCCGCGAGATTTTCTCCAGCAACGGCGTGCGGGTAACCGCAACCGCCGAGGATTTCCCCGCTGAGTTACTGGCGAACAACCGTCGAGCAATGCTCGGTGGACCATGGGCATACGTCACCGAGCGTATACACCAGCGGAAAGTTGCCATCATTGGTTCGCGGAGTCAACCCAGCCAAGGCCAGCCCGACCATCACCAACTCGGCCATGGCCCACTCGGTCCATCCAGAAGCGCAACACGGTGAGTCAGCGAGAAATGCGTACCCAGCGGGTTCTACGCGGGCGAAAGCCGCTGACACCAGCGGACGCTAACCCATCTGGTGCACCGTGACCACATCGGACGCGGACCTACTGTCTCTCCCAATCGCCGCCCGCAAGCGTGATTTCCCTTCGCGGGTCGCTCATAGCTCCACCTCGTGGGTAGCTCGTCGTTTCACTTTATTGATAACTCGCGCCCACCGTGTCATCGATGCACTCGGTGCTGCGCAGAAGACCGCGAATACTCCGGCTAATGCTGGTATTGGTCCCGCGATTCTCGGTATAGGCATCGGCTTCGCGTTGATCATCACCGCGTATACCCGCGGCCGACAACAGCTGGCCGGTGGCCCCGAACTTTTCTGGGCCGGCCAAGCCCTGGTTTACGGCGTCGGCCTTTTCCAGGCAATGTCGGTTCGCCGCACCATTGGTGAACGGACATTCATCATCATCTTTTTGGCTGCCGGCCAGTCTCTTCTCACTTACGCGTATAGCCCTGTGCTGTTCAAGTTTAGTGACGAGCTCCAGCACTGGCGCACCACTATCGACATTGTGTCTAGCCACCACCTCTTCACTACCAACCCCACCCTTCCAGTCAGCCCCGAGTTCCCCGGCCTCGAAATCGTGACCACGTTCCTGGTCCAGTCTTGCCATCTCAGTATTTTCGCCGCTGGTGTCCTCGTCGCTTCCGCGTGTCATGTGCTTCTCGCGGTAGCCGCTTACGCGTTGTACTCCTCCCTTGTCAAGAGCGATCGAATAGCAGCCCTCGCGGCAATTCTTTTTATTACCAGCCCGCACGGGTTCGTTTACAACAGCTTCTTTGTCTACGGCGCCCTCGCGCTACCCTTCTTCGTTCTTACGCTGCGCGCAACATTAACCCTCGCCGGGGAAGGACTCTCCTGGCGAGTCGTCGCGTTGGCGACTACCGCTATCGGCATGTGTATCGTCGGACATCCCTTGACAACCCTGATCACCTTGGGTTTCGTCACGCTACTGATACCGATCGGCCTCGTATTGCGAGCACCCAAAGTGCTGGCAATACGCTGTGCCTTGGTAACCGGCGCGGGTATCGTGCTCGCCGTCGTTTGGGTTCTCTTCTACGGCAAATCCGCGCCCGGATATCTACAAGGCCCGATCAACGGCCTCTGGAAAGGTATCGCGTCGGATAGTTCGTCGTCGTCTACTGGTGTTGTTGCCATTCAGGGCGCCCAAGTCAACAGCATCGAAGAGACGTTGATTCTCGCCAGCGTAGCCATGACAGCCATACTTTTGCCGATCGGCGTACTTATTTGCTTGCGGCGATACCGCCGAACAGCCGCAGCCGTTCTAGCGACCAGCGGGATTCTCTATTTCTTCGTGATCGCGGTTCGGCTTGCGGATTCTGATGGCCCCGAGCTGGCCGCTCGCGGTCTCACCTACGTTACCCTTCTCTCCAGTTTGCCGATCGGGGTCACTCTGGTGGGATTTTCTCGCGGCCGCATTGGTCGGGTGGTCGCTCTCAGCCTCGGGCTCCTGCTCGTCATGGGAAATCTCTGTAGCGGTTGGCAGCCTTCATGGGAACGCTTGCCGGGCAAGGTCTTGGTCGACGGCTTCGAGAGCGGCGTCGATCCCAACAGCGTGGCCCTATCAACGTGGGCCAGCTCAGGATTCAAGCCAAACAGCCAGGTCGCCTGCGACTTTACGACCTGCTCTCTCATAGCTGCCTTCGCGCACGACTTTCCTGTCCAAGACGCGGCGGCGATGTACTACTCACCCCAGATCAACACAACGGTTGCTCGTGACGCGGCTGTTCTCAACGTCCAATATCTCGTGGTAGACCAGCAGCTCGCGCGCCAAGTTCCTATCACTGGCAGCTATTTCGGCGTGGATCCAGAATCCAACCAACACCTCCACCCGATCAATCAAGCAGCCCTCGATAAATTCGCGAAAGACCCAGCGTTGAGTCGTATCTACGACGACGGCCAGTACCAGGTCTACGACGTACGGGAGTTGTGGAATGGTAGCTAATAATGTGTCGCGGGCCCTACCTATGGGCCTACTTGGCGCGCTCGCGACCATTGTCGCGCTCCGACACCTTCCCGCATTGGTCGCTGGTCTCGCAATCGCCGTAGTCATCATTGGTACCGCTATCGGAGCTGCAACCGCAAGCCGAATGTTCACCCGGCCGATTGACGCGGCGGTTATCGGTAGCTTGAGCGTGGTGGCCTGGATCGTTGCTGCCGGTCTAGTAGCCAACGTTATGTCGGGCGGCATTGACGCCAAGAACACCACACTCCTGTTCGCGGTCTTCCCGTGGGCGCTTTTCTTCTTGCGGCTACGACACCGAGCTGGCATTGGCCTACTCGTCGTGTCGTCATGGCGCACCGGGCGCACCCGACGGGCCGCCGCGTGTGGCGTCGTCACGATGGCGATTATCTCGGCGGCACTCGTGGTCAATATCCAAGCTGAGCACAATTGGCTTCGTACCAGCGGTGTCGTGATGGACGTTCCACGAGCGCAGACATCGACGGTGGAAATTGTGAACAGGAACGCGTCTCCGGCTAACTTTCGGCTCGTTAGTACCAGTGGCGCCCGGAGTCTCACGTCGAATATCACGTTAGGCGCGCACCAACGTTGGACTTCGACTGTCGATATCCCTAAGACCGGCAACATTCGACTCGATCTCTACAATGCCAATGCGGCGCCGGCGAGCGCTCCGCTTCGCACTCTAGTCTTGACGGCGTCGTCTCTCTTGAACACATCTGAAGGAACTACCCCATGACGAACGCGCCAGCACTACGCCGCCAGCTGAGCGTCGTGATTCCGACGTATAACCGTTGTGGCATGCTCCCCGATGTTCTTCGTCCGCTGCTAGCTGATCCCGCGTCGACGGAAGTGATCGTCGTTGTCGACGGATGCCACGACGGTTCGTGGGAACTCCTTACCGACTGGGCTCATCGCGAGCCCCGCCTTCGGCCGATTTTCCAAGAGAACGCCGGCCAGGCCGCGGCACGTCAGGCAGGAGTCGAAGCTGCTCATGGCGAAATCGTGGTCATACTCGACGACGATGTCATCGCCGAGCCCGGACTGATCGGAAAGCATGCCGATTGGCACACCGACGGCGAGAGCCGTCTCGTCCTCGGTTATTCAGCAACTCACCCGCCCCTACCACGTCGCCCGGGTCAAGCCCCGACGATTCTTTACGCGGAAGACCATGACCAAATCTGCGCCAAATACGAGAGCGACCCTCGATATGTTCTCACCAATTTGTGGGCCGGGAACATGTCACTTCGGCGGGACGACGCCCTGCGGGTTGGCTTGGATAATGATCGCCACTTGAGATACCACGAAGACCAGCTGTTCGGTTTTCGATGCGAGCGCGCCGGCTTGACTCCTGTTTTCGACCGGCTACTGGCGGCCACTCATAGCCACTCACGATCCGTTGCCAAGTTTGCCAGCGAATGTCGAATACAAGGAAATGCCCGGGTCAAGCTAACCGCTGAATATCCCGATCTCGCGCCGAATATCGACGCGTCATTGGAACTCCCCACTCCGACGCGCCTGATCGTCTTCGCGCTATCGGCACCCCTCGTGGCCGCGAGTTCGTCCCTGCTGCTGCGAGCTGCGGCGTTCGTGACTGGTCAAGCCCACCGGTGGGCCCTCGAAACGGTGGCCGTCAGGTTGCTACGCCAAGTCGAGTTGCGCCGAGGTATACGCACCGCGTCCCGCTAGCTAGCGGGACGTTAGTCGCTTCACCAACCGACGAGCGGCTTTTACTTTTAAGCCAACCTCATGGCGCAGCCGCCACCGGAGTGAGTCAATCCGACGTGGTGAATCCCGAAGCATTCCGTGAGCTGATGTACCGGGATAGATCATCCGTCGTTCGTCGGTGCAATAAACCGGCCCACGTGCTTCGTTCGCGATCGTAATTGCCTGTGACAACGAGCTCTCGATAAAGAGCGGACCACCAACTCGCTTATAGGCCGCCGCCTTGTGCCCACCATGATTGCCAGCGAGCCGGCGCTCTCGCCCGGTGGCTGCCGGGTGCATGATGAGGTTGCGATAGCGAATGCCAGCGGCCGCCAACCAAGCTTCGGTCTGCTCGCGGTATCGCTCAAGGCGCGCGGTGACCAGGTAGCCAACTTCGACGCTGGGCACTAGCCGCACCGGCACATCACGAATAAATGCTTCGTACAACGGGCCATCGTCGTTCTCGGCCTCAGTAGGGTCGCGGCACAAGACGCCGTCGATATCCATGCAGGACTCAGCCAGGCACGGGTGATGCATGATGTTCCACTCGAACAGGCGCGGCTGCGGGATCACTTGGTAGTAATGGTCGACCTTGCTGATGGACATCGGCGAGGCATAGACAGCACCGAACTCGATCGGTGCGGCAATGTCGGCACCGGCGAGGGTTTCGCGTGCCTCGTCGATCGCCCGGCCCGTATACACGCTGTCGTCGATGACGAGTATCCGGCGAGCTGACGCGATGTAACTCGTCTCGTCCACTTCACCCAGGCGGGCTCCGCCGCCGAGGAGTCGACCCTCGGTGAGACCACGGACGTCGGTCAGTGGCAACTGCATGTGCAGCGCGAGCATGACGCCGGCCAACAAACCGCTGCGCGGAATGCCGACGATCAGGTCGAGGTCACGGGGAAGTCGATCCGACCAGAGCGCGAGGTCGCGGTTGAGGTCGCCCATCGAGCGGAAATTCACTACAGGGCTCCGTCAAATGAGGTCAATGAGTGGTTAACGAACATACTCCCAGCGGTGGACAACATCGTCCACCGCTGGGAGGCATCGCCGAAGCGATCGTCCAGATCTTCCCTACACAGTATCAATTTCACCCAGCCACTCGGTACCCGGCCAAGTCGCTCAGGAGTTCGGCTTGCTCAGGGGCTCGGCGTGAAGCTCAGGGTCAGTTGTGGTCGTGAGTTCACCGAACCAAAGTTGCTGGAATAGAAATACAAACTGTCAGTACCAGTGTCAGAGACCGAAACCGTCGCCTCAGTACCAAGAGCCGCCGCTAACCCAACCGGGTTCAGAGCCGTCAGGTACGTCGTCGTCGGA
>OLLX01000171.1_pt1 | contig 69991 bp, 67 predicted proteins | sample 1604651 | NCBI WGS metagenome assembly OLLX01 (sample SAMEA104055725, study PRJEB20765) | soil metagenome | biome: Arctic tundra; feature: Polygonal ground; material: soil | place: USA | collected 2011-09 | depth 0-0.5 m
CTGCCCGAGCCTGAATCCTTTGTTGAACAGGCCTTTGGCGACTTGTTCGCGGATGGCGGGGGTGGGGTCATCACCGTAGCGTTGGGCCAGTTCGGTGTAGGTCGCCACCGCGTCGTCGCCGCGATCCAGCTCCCCGAGTGTGTTCCCTTTGTAGAACAGGCTTGCCGCGACTACTTCGCGGATGGCGGGGGTGGGGTCATCACCGTAGCGTTGGGCCAACTCGGTGTAGGCCGTGACCGCGTCGTCGCCGCGACCCAGCTCCCAAAGGGATAAGGCGATTACCAGCTGCGCGGAAACCTCGACGAAGACTGCCGCGGAATCGATCGGCTCGCTGCCCTGGTGGGGAAAAGCGGACTCAAGCGCCCGCAACGCTCTTTGCGGCGCCTTAGCGATGAGTGCGCGCATGCCCATGTTCAGTCTCTGCGCTGGCGTCGCACCGTGCTCGTCAAGTAGGTAGTCCCAGACCTGCGGGCAGTCAGAGGCCTGAATGCGGGCGAACTCGCTGGCCTCCAGGCCGGCGCGCGTCTCGGAGATGAGGCTGCTGCTGAAGAGGATGACCTCGGTCGCCGCTCGTTTTGCCTGCTGCCATTGCTCAGCGAGCTGCTCGTCGGTTAGCGCCTCGAACCGGCGCGCGTCGTTGCGCGGCAGACGTGCGGGTACACATCGAGCCCACAGTGTGTGGGCGACATTTTCCGATAGTGGTTCGGCGATGCCTGAGCGATCCCATTCGGCCACCAGATCAACCAGGGCTCTGATGCCTGGCCACGCTCGCGTGTAGTGTTCGGCCAGCTTGGCATAGGCGGCCAGATATTCGCCGAGGCCTTTCCACTGCTTGCCGGCGGCGTCGATTGCGGCGGCCACCGCCGGAGGCTGCCCGGGATCGCGAATCCAGTCAGGGTCTGCCTCGACAACGATCGTCTGCGTCAGATGCGGATCGTCGAGCACGGATTGGACTCCGGACAAGCTGGCGCTTGTCGCCGAAAAGTTTGCGGAGAGCTCCTTCATAGTCGCGTCGAACTGCTGCGTAGTCTCCAGCGTTGGACTGCTGTCTTTGTCTGCGAGGACGGTTCCCACGAATAGTAGATTCGGGTTCTCGGCCAGGATGCGTTCCACGCCGTCGCGGCTTAGCGCGGTGGCTGGGTACTGATGCAGGTTGTCCATCCAGATCAATGTGGGCGCGCTGCGCAGTCGGCGCGGCAAGTCCTCGATCCGCCCATTTCCGTTGGGAGTAAGCACGCAGTAGTCCTCAAGTGCCGCGTGACGGCGGATCACCTCAGCGGCCAAGCGTGACTTGCCGGCTGCGGAAGTCCCGCGCAAAACGATGAACCGTGGGCCATCACCGGTGATCGCGCGATCGATAGTGCCCACCAGCTCAGCCCGTTCAGGCCGGTCGACGAACGGGAAGTACGGCGCGTCAGGCGGCGTCACGTCCGATCTCGCCCTGCGGGTGTTGAACCAGCCAATGCCGTCGATGCTACGCACCCGGATCGGCCGACCCGACAAACTCAGACAGCCTCTGCTGACGTACCCGCGCAGGACGAACTCGTCCATGCTATGGAGGACCGGCTCAGCGTCAACTCGCGCCAGCGCGTCGCAAAACTTGGCGTCCTCGGCGGGATCAGGCAGCAAGCTGACCCGGAGCCGGCGGCCCTGATGCTCCTGCGTGCGGTCGGTGACCACGCCAAGAAGCAGCGACTCCGGCTCGCTTTGTAGCACAGCGGCACCTGAAATACCCTGCCACAGCTCGTTGCTCTCCGGCACACTGCTGTCCACATCGAACGCACATCGGCCAGGCCCTCCCGAACCCGGGTAGAGCGTGCCACCCGGCTGCTCGGGCTGAGCCGACGACTTCCCCGTGTTTTCGTCGCGGGCCAGCGCGGCGTCCGGGAAACCGTTGAGATAGACGTCTGAGACTGGCTCGGGCCCAGGGTAGGCAAGCATCGGTCGCACCTCTTCGCGCAGGTGTAACTGCCATGCCGTGTGCTGGTCCTCGACGACGTGCAACACCGCCAGATCAAGCTCTTTATCGTGCCACACCACGCAGCAGTCAAACACCTGGTTGGGCGCCGCCCCAAGGGTCACGACACACGTCGCCGGGGGTGATTTTGGCGTGCTTGACGACGTCGAACTGTCCAGCAAGGACTCGACCACGTGGCGTGCGGTGAGCACCCCGGTCGCGCCAATCGCCCAGCCAGAGCCGCGACTTATGCTAGGAATGCGGATCTTCGCCAGTCGTGGCGCCCAAAGAGCCATGCCGCAGCCGGATAGCGCTACGGCTCGACGTCGGCGGGGACGTCGGCCTCGTCGAATTCAACGTCTGGGGCATTTACTCGTAGATCGGTCGTGCCACTGTCCGTGACCTGCTTCGGGCGGAGGGTCAAGGTCAGTGTCTGTGTCTGCTGGGTCGACCACTTGGCCGAGCCACCGGCGTCGATCACCCACCAGTGCAGGCCGGCCTTGCCGTCGGCCCCCTTCGTTGCCACGACCGACAGCGCAACGGTGACTTCAGGAACATCGAACCGCACGCTGTGTCCTTCACCTAACTCCGACGCTTTCTGGAGTTCGGAGCGGAGCATCTCGATGGCCTCGGAAAGAGGCACGCCCGGCTGCACCGGTACGTGATCAACTTCAGCGCCCACAGTGCGGCCCCCAATCGAAGAAGACAACCATCCACAAGCGGCGCTACCGACGACAGGCTAGCGGATCAAGCTGCAAAGAACGGCTCGAAGTCAACTGGGCGCACAGCCGTCGGACGATCGAGATACGCAACCAAGAAAGGCTGAGGAAGCCCGTTGCATCGTTCGAATATATGTTCGATAATGAGGGGATGGTTTCGGCTGCGGTTCTGCAGGAATGTTGGCTCCGCCTGGGGTGGTGATCATGCCGCCAGGGTGGGTTCGGTGTGTCGTCACGAATGTTGGCACCTAGTCCTACCGGCTACGCACCAGCAAGACGGCCAGCCGCCGCAAGCGCGCGAGCTGACTGAGTCTCCGCATGGTCACGGCGCGAGCAGGATTTGATCCAGATCCCACAGATGATGGAACAGGTCGTGGCTGTTGTTGCGCGCGATGTCTTCAGCGCGCTGTTCGCCGCGTGTCGCATGTTGCAGCACGACCCTGTCCTCCAGTGCAGCCCGCATGACGGGCACCCACAGCTCACAACTGATCCGAAGCGACCACGCAGCCACCTGAATCGGAATGGCCGCATAGCCACGAACGCGAGCGAGCTCGTCGGGGTCGTATCCAGCGACTTCGTGAACCCCGCCCAGCCGGGCGGCCTGAACTCGCTCGGCCCAGTTGCGCAAGTTGTCGCCAAGATGACTCACGTATTCCGCCACCGACCAACCCCCGGCCGCATGTCGCTCGTCCCCCCGCACCATCCCAATGCGCCGCTCCACCTCGGCCGGCGCGTCAGCGATCACGGCCACAGCTTCAGCAGGACTTAGTGACCAGTCAAACCCGCACTCGCGGCAAGGCTGTCCGAACAGAGCCGCACCCCAAACCTCCACTCCGGCAACCTAGCCGGGGCCGAAACTCGTGAGGACAGATGGGGCTAGATCACTTGAGGCGGAATCCCGTTACTCGCGCGGCAGAATCGCGCATCCTCATCCGCGCCTCAGTCGTCGCAATGGTTCCAATATTCGCAAGCGGCCTATGCGTGGCTCCGTTAGCGAAGCGGGACGGTCGAGGGCGTGATCGTGACGTGTCTAAGGTCCCTTGCGTGGAGGAACGCCCTCATGGTGTTTTCGTGCTCCGTTCGAAGCAATGGCCCAAGACGAACAGATCTGATGGGTAGCGACGTGACCAGCGGCACCCCTGCTGCAGTCGGACGTAGCACTGTCATCCTTGCGCCTCCCGGCGCTTCTGCCAGCGTCGTGTAGCCAACGATTCCGTGGGTGGTGGTGCGATAGCGGATGTGCTCTTCACCCCAGAGGAAGGTCGCCACGACGCGAACCTCGTTTTCTCCCGCGAACCCTGGACTTTTGATCAGGTGGGCGATCGTGGAAAGCGCTTCATACGCATCGTCCCGCAGCGAGTCGTATGCAGCATCGCGCGCATCTTCCGGCAGGCCGGAGGCTTCAATCTGATGTACCTCGGCGTCTACAGCGACACGCAACTCTTTCAGAGCCGTTTCGACCTCGGGCTCACGATAAAGAACCTTCTGCCAAAGACTGACGGCGGCGACGTTCGTCACAAGAGTCCCGTACTTAGGCTTAGCGGCGTGTGACGACGCGTCAGGGACGTCGGACACGACGGCAAGAGGAACTGCCCCGTCGAGTTCGATCGTGTAGCCCTGACCGCCATCCGCGTACAAGCGCCACTGGTTTGCGCAACCCTAGAGCGATCTGAGAACCGAAGCACGGCGCTGGGACCTGTGCGTGCTTTAGCCGCTAAGTATCGGGTAGGTGCGAATAAATGCTGATCAAAACCGGGAGCACCTGGTTGTAGTAGCTTCCGTCTGAGTAGTCCCATGCTCTGTGATTACCACATTAAGAGGTCGCTTGGTTCAGCAATCCATCTGCGGCCTGCCCGCACCAATACACGTTGTCAGCCGGCGCCGCTTTGGCCAGCTTGCGCACTGGGGCGCGTGACGTCGACGAGGTCGTTGGCTAAGGCGGTGATTTTCACGACGTCGCCGGTGTGGGGTGCTTCGATTTCTTGGCCGCCGCCGACGTACATGGCGACGTGGCCGGGGTTGGTGGGTGTGCCGTCAGACCCTGGGGAGTAGAGCAGGTCACCGGGCTGCAAAAGCGATAGCGGTACGGGTTGGGGGATGGTGTTGGGTGCTTGCCACACGACGGGTCCGGTGCCGGCCCATTGGAATGTGGTCCTGGGAATGGAAATACCCGCAGCGGCGTAAGCGGCTTGGACGAGTGATGAGCAGTCCCAGGCGTCGGGGCCGTTAGCGCCGAACACGTACGGTTTGCCGAGTTGCTGCTCGGCGAAGCTGATAGCGATATTCGCGGCTGCGGTGGCACTGCCGACACCGGTGAGTCCACCGTATTTGACGGCCCAGCCGAGGACGTCTTGAACGTAGGTGGTGTCGTGGTTGTAGGCGAAAATGGCGCCCTGTAGGTCTTGCCCATTCTTGGCGCCGTCGGCGCAGAGCATTTTCGCGGTGCTGTAGATGGCGTCGGCCGGGTCGTTGATGTCAGCGATACCGTCGCCGTCGCCGTCGGTGGCGAACTCGACGAAAGTCGACGGAAGGAACTGCATCGGTCCTTCGGCGCCTGCCGGGCTAATAGCGATGTCGCGGCCGTGGTCGGTTTCGACTTTGCCAATACCCGCCAGCACGGTCCAGGGGAGCCCTTCACAGGTTTGGGCGGCAGCCTCGTACAGGGTCAGGTAGTTCGGTGGAATATCGGAGATCGCGGTGGCACTGGGTGGGGCTTGACTTGTCCCAGCCAAGGCGCCAACCTGAGCGCCACCGCCAGCGGTGAGAAGAATAATCGCGAAGATCGGTACGGCGATGACACCAACGACCCCGGCGGCTGCGGGAGTAGACATGGTCGATTTCCCCTGTCAGTAGCTGAGTAGTTGGTCGACCAGCCATTTGCCGCTGACCGCCACGAGGACGAGGGTTTTGCCATCTGGAGTGCTCGTGGTCGCGGGCGGGCGCACGGTAGTGGTGATGCGGTTGGCGAAGACCGCGACGTAGTCGACAGCGGCTGTGGCCGCTGGCGCGCCGTCGGGGTGACCGAGGTGGGTGACGGTGACGAGACTGATTTCGCCAGCGCCATGCTTTGCTGCCCAGGCTGCGGGAGCTGGGCGGTTGTTTGATAGTTGTGACCACAGATTCGCTGTGGTGTAAGGCTTTATCCGCCCAACCCAGGTGTCTTCGCGGTCGCTGCGCGCATCGTAGGAGGCGTACGCGACGTAGAACGCGGCGGCAACAGAGTTCGGGTCGCCGTAGTTGGCTGCGGGGACCTTCACTGCGGATGCGGCCATCGCGACAGCTGGGCTCGGAACGAGCGGCGTAGACGGCTCCGACGTCACCACGACCAAGGGTGCGGCAGTAGTGGACATATTCGCCATGGGTGACCCGGCCACCGGCGTCCGCGAAAGCCTTGCTGCACTTGAGGTTTGCGCTTTACTCGCGCTAGCGACAGGCATTGTGCGGGCAGTACTGCGGCTACAACCTGCCACCATAAGAGCTGTCAGGCATGCTGTGACAAGGGTGAGTCGGCGCCTCATCCGCTCACTTCCTACGCGAGCTGGTTGATGGAAGCTGTGCCCCCAGCGACGTTGCAGAGGCAAGCCCCGTCGTCGCTGGCTTTGCTTGTATGACGGCGACAGCCGAGACGTCGCTCAGTGCTACCGGGTAGGAGGCGGTCAGTGCGGCGACAGCAGAGCGTCCGCTCGCTACATGTCCTTCCGCGCTGACCGCAACTGCCAGACGCGGCCAAGAATCGCGGACTCCATCCGCATGCCCGTCCTGGTGCTCGTGCACGCCACGAGTCGCAGAATCGTCTACTGTCGCGGCATTTTCGCCCGCAGCAAGCGCTTCATTCGCCGCCGCCTTTTCGCGAGGCACGACGGGGTGATGGGCTTCGATTTCGGTAAGCAGAGCGGACTCCGTAAGCAGAAGCGCCGCAGTGTCGGCCGCAGTGATGATTGAGTTCGTGTTGACCGGCCCTGCCGAAGCCGAGTCTGATGACGCCTCCCCTGGACGCGTTGGCGCCGGGAGGTCTTCGTTGCCTACTACCGGGCCGGTGTGCCGCGCGGTCGCAACCTCCTCAGTTGTCAACGCGCCCATGCGCGTAGCGGGCTCGCCGACCCGCACGTCGCGTTCGAGTAGAGGTACGACATTGCGCATTGCCTGCACCGGGTCCATCCCCTCTGTGCGGTATGCGTCATAGCGATCCATTGCCGCCGGCCGAAGCTCGCGCAGTCGTTCTTCGGCTGCGTTGGAGGCGGTTTCAGCCTCGGCTTCTGGCCGCCATGCTTGCGTCGCAGCCCAGGCCGCGAGGGCTTGCGAGGCGTCCATCCGTCCGCGTTGCTCGTCGTCGAGCGCGGGGGCCCAGAGCGCGGCCGCGACAGCGCGGGAGGTATCCAGTTCTGTATTGAGAGCAGCGGTTATCTTCTCGTCGTTTGACCCGGTCGCGCGTGCTTTCGCGGTGGCTATTACCGCGACCGCTTCGGCGGCCATAACCGCGAGGGTCACGTATTGCGATGCTTTCTCGCCGGCCTCGGCGATCGGGTCAGGAAACTGAGACGACATGAGAGCTCCTAGCCTGCTAGCGCGGATGGAATACGTGCATGGCCGGGCGCCTCACATATCGGCAGCGGGTCAGCACTCGTTTCCTGGTGGTCTGAGCTGCAATGGCTGAACGGCCCGTTCTCGTCCAACAGGATTGGAAGGTGATGGTCAAGCTCGATCCGTAGCCAGCTCGCGATGCCAGCTACCGGCTCGAGTCGCGCTTGCTCCCAGGTCCGCCACAGTGCTTCCATCCGCAGCATCGCCTCAGCGTGAGCCCACCATTTGGCGCACCACCTGTGGGTCTGACGCCGACGTCGGGCATAGATAACTGTGAAGTGCTCCTCGACCCATTCATAGACCGATGAATAAAACGGTTCGAAGGTCTCGTCGCTGGGTTCCGGCACCTGATCTGGCGATTCGCCATTGAGCTCAGGCCCGATGAGGTCCGCCGTTCGCGCCAGGTCTGTCAACATGCTGCGGTAGCGAGAGATAGCCACCGTCGGCTCGTGTTCGTGATTCATTGCACCAACTCCTCCACTGGGTCGCCGGCGAGTGCCGCTGCCGTGACCGCCAATGTCGCCGCATTCACCGCTGCCGCGATCTCCGTGCTCCGTGGACCTTGGAACCATGGGCGAAGCCGCACGATCGCAACTTTCGTGCCTGTAGCGAATAAAAGTGCTGTCCCTGTGGTCAATGCTCGGACAGCAGAAGTCGGAAGGATCCGTTGCTGGCGGCTGGCGTGTGTTTGTGTCGATCTCTCGCCGCCACTGTGGTGCGAAACCGTTGCGACGTCGTGGTCGCCGACGAGCCGGGAAATATCTTCTGCGAAGTCGGGATCGTCGATTCCCGCGCCGATGAGTTTGATCGTGGCGGCCGACCACAGTTCTTTCATACCGGTGTCGCCCCAGACTCCGACGCCCTGGTTGTAGGACTGCAAGATTGTGAGGACGACGATTCCACGGGAGCCGAGGTGGGAGTACAAACGCGGGAGGTCCGAGATTTTGCAGATATTCGCGGCTTCGTCGAGCACAACGAGCAGCGGAGGATCTAGTCGTCCGCCGCGACGCTCCGCCGCGCGGACGCCACCGCGCATAACAGCGTCGGTGAGTGCGGCAACCAAAGGTGCCGCCGAGCCGCCGCCATCTTTGCTCAGCAGATATAGCGTTTCGCGGGTGCTCGGAAAGATGTCCGGACGAAACTCGTCGAGAAATCGACCCGTCCCGGGCGGAGTTATCCAGGCCGTGATCTGTGGATTGCGTAAACATTTAGCGGCAGTCCGCGCCGTAAAGAATACGGAGCCACGGGTCTCAGGTGGCGCGTCTTGCACTCCCGCAAGCGAAAACGCGACGGTATCCCAGCCGTGCACTCGTAGCGCCTGGACCGGCGCAGAATCGCTTTCGTTCGAAAGCCAGCGGTAGGCCTCAAGCAAGGACCTGCCTGACACTGCCGCAGCAAGGAACAAGGCGGCGAGCAACTCCGTAGCTGCTGGCCCCCAAATGTCGCGTGACCGCGAATCTTCGACGGTGAGTACGAAATGACCGGCAAGCCTCTCGGCCTCTTCAAGTGGATTCTGTGCCCCGGTAAGGCTTCCCAGTGGATCCCACCACCAGGTCTGATCAGCGCGCGCGATTCGCTGCGGATCAAATGTCCACACGCGTTCCCCTGTCGATGCGGCCCGAAGCTGTGCGGTCGCGGCCCAAAGATCGGCCTTGTTTGCCGTCGCGATCGCCGCCCCCGGGGCATCGAGGACGAGCGGGATTGCCAGGGCAGTTGTTTTCATCGACCGTGGGGCCATAAACGCCACAGCGACGTCCTCCCACGAGCCGTACAAACATGTCTTATGCGCCGGCGCCAAGTCACCCAACACAAACCCAATATCGGTAGGGGCCACGCCTTTTGGCGCCGTGCCGGCAAGCGAAGGACGGAGCCGTTGTGCGCGTTGACTAGCTTTGACGCTGGCCAGGTTCACAACGTCGCGGTAACGAGCCAGTGAACGGTGCGGATCATCGTGCGCTGGTCGGCGCAAATACATACGGATCGCGAAGAACGCCACCGGGCCGAGAACGATAAGCGCGACAAGTGCAGCGGTAGCCGCGACGAAAACCGGTGGTGTGCCAGGCCAAAAGGCTCTAGTTCCCTTTGACAACAGCGTTTTTGCTGACGCGATGCTCATGGGTGCGGTACGCCAACCCGGCCCATCGATGAGTGAAGCGAGCGCACCACCGACTTCGATCGCGCATCCAGCGATGACGACGAGAGTGGCGACTACGGGCAATACCCATGCCGCCGCGTCCCCATTTCCGCCACCGCCGGGCCCGGCGGCTTTGGCTGCCATTTAGCCGACCCACCGTTTGTTGGTGTTGTGGACGTCGCTGGTGCGTTCCACCGAGGTGAGTTGTACTTGTACCGGGACCCCGGGGCGTTGGCCGACTTTGATCAGAAACTTTCCGACGCCGGGTTGCACATCGTGATCTGCTCCACTGCCCCAGCTTGGCGGCGTCGACCATTCGGTAATCATGGTGCGTTCCTCGCGGGTGAATTTCACGACTTCTTGGAGTTCGTCGACTTCAGAGGATGGGAGGCCCCCGCACACCACAGCACCGGAGCGCTCGACGAACCCCTTCGCTTTCGCGATATCGGATTCGTTCGCCAACGCCCGCAGGTCAGCCATCGTGTGCGTGATCATCGCCGTACCAACGCCGTCGTTGCGGTTGAGCCGGGTCAAAGAGTCGATTCGATCGACCATTCCCGCGCCGGCGCGCAAAACCCGCCACAACTCATCCATGATGATCATGAAGCGGCGTTGAGGTGCCACGCCCGCATCAGCAAGAGCGTTAGCTGCTTCGACCGCGCCGAAACCGTCGTTCCAGCACGCCAGTAGCACGGCGGCCTGCAACTGCTTATCGGATTCGGAGATCGACGACACATCGACGCATACCGCAGTGGAATCCAGCCGGATACGGTCGGTGGTTTGCTTCGCGAATACGTCACCCAGCGGTCCGTCGACGAGACCAAGCAATGTGCGTTGCAGCGGGTCGATGGCGTCTCGATAGCGCTCGTCGTTACCACGGTCGAGGGTAACGGCGCGTACCGACGCTGGCCCTTCGTCGATGAGTTTCACCAGCTCGTGCAGGGTCGGCGCCTCACGACCTTGGTGACGCAATGCGAGTTCTCGCAGCGCGACGGACAGCACGGTTTGTTCGTAGTCGGCAATGTTTCCGCGCACGATCAAGACGAGCGCGGTGACCATGTTGAGGCGCCGGCCGTGGGCTTCTTCCCGCAGCCGCAAGGCTTTGCGGCCGATGCTCGCTGCTAAAACATGATCCTCGGCGTATACGGCGCCGGCTGCGGCGCGGTCCAGTAGATCGGCAGCCGCGTCGAGCGCGCCGACGTCCAGCACGTTGAGTGAGCCGAGACCACGGCCGAGTTTGATGACCTGGCCACCGAGGGCAACAACGAGGTCGGCGTAGTCGGGTTTCAGGTCACCCAAGACCAGAGGGACGACGCCGCTAGCGGCCAGGCCGGTGATCTGGCGTCGCACGAACGTGGACTTACCCAGGCCCGGTAAGCCCAAGACGAACATTGAAGGGTTGAGGATGAACTTGGCGCGCTGGAACCAGTTGATGACGTCGAAGCACACGGTGGCGCCGGTACGCAGATGCGGCCCTACCGGAACACCTACCGTTGGCGCGGAAGCCCCTGCGGTCCAAGGGAAAAGACCGCAGACCTGCACCGTGGTCGCTCGCCATTCCGGTGGCACTTCGACGTAGGACACTCGACCGTTACCGGGCCCCCGGTACCCGCGCGGACTCAACGGAGCAATGAAGCTTCGTTGCTGACGTTCAGCGGCAGCGGCGAGTTTCGCGTTGCGCCGCGTCGTCCTTGGCGACAGCGGCGCAACGGTGGCTGCGCCTCCTTGGCGGGGGATTGGAGGTGGTTCGCTGTTTCGCGTGTGCGTGGACTTGGCCATCGACTTCTCCGCTCTGAACTTGCTACAGGTACAGCCGGATGACATCAGGGACGGAAATGTGTTTGTTCAGCACGACACCGACACCGAGTGCGGCAGCGAAGGACGCCGATTGAGCGCCGTAGCAACGGCGTAAGACCACCCGTGAGGCTCCCGCAGCTTCTTCGATGGTGTCGACCGCCAGCGGCAGATCGTCGGCGTTGAGCACCGTTGCGGTGACGAGCAGGGAGAAGCGAGTCATCCCGGCACCGGACGCTTCCTCGGCCGCAGTCTGGCGTGCCGCTTGAAGATCGAGTGTGTCTCCCGCGCGGGCTTCACCTTTGCGGGCTGTCGCTCGCCCGATCGCGGTACGCACATCACCGTCGGCGACCCGCGCCGCCTCCGATGGGCTGTGCGGGCGGTAAATCAATGTGACGCGCTTGCGGGTCAGTTCTCTTGAGGGTTCCAACAACGGCCGCAGTACTTGTGCTTGCACAGCGCCGCGAGGTGTTTCCACCATCTGCCAGGTGATCGATGTGCCTGAGTCGTGGCGCAGGTGATCCCAGTCCTCCGCCATTGCAACTGGGCCGACGTTGTCCCAGCTGACACCAAGGTCTTCGCCGATCGCGCGTGCGGCTTCGGCTTTCGGTCCCAACTCAGGGTCGTAGGCAATGCGAACCATCTCGGAGACATCGCGCACCGTCATCGCGCGCGGCCCACCGGTTCCTGTTGCGCCAAGCCGCCGGAGGAGGTCGGGGAGGCGGTTGCCGATATGGACGGCCATCTCTTCCGTGGTACGCACCCTCGAACGTGCAGTTTTGGTTTTGGAGCTTCGGTGACCACCGCGTGGCCGTTCGTCCAGAGTGCGCCGCGTTGCGTTAAACGTCAGGGTCACCCGACCGTGAACGGCGGCTGCGCCCCGCGCATAAGTGGTTTCGATCTCGGTGAGCACCGCGTCGGCAAATGCCGGCGCGTTCGCGCTACGCAGCAACCCAATCTCGGTGCCCAGTCGAGATCCAGGATCAGGTGCGGTTTCTACGGTCGCGGCGGCCGATTCGAGACCAGGCTCGACAGCGAGCTCGGCGAGGAAGCGCCCCCACACCGCAACCCATGTATCCGTAGTTTCTTCGTCCACGAGCTGCGAACCTTCCGGTTCGCACTGCATGATCACCGAATAGTGCCGCGTCGAAGGAAGGTGGATCAGCGCGAACGGTTGTCCATTCGCGTCGATCGCTTCATAAATCTTCGACGGGGCCAGCAAACCGGGGAGGCGATGTGAACCGTAAGACTCCGGTCCGGCAACACCGGAGCGGTAGATGTTCTGGCGTTTGCGCACGCCTATGAACCACATGACGTTTGCGGTCAGGATCTGCCAGCCATTTCGGCCAGCTCGGTTGCGGTACGCGATCGGGCCAATCGCGACAAGCACGATCGCCAAGGTCACCAATGCTGGGATAAGACCGGCGACCATCTGCACCAAAATCACCAGGCACACGCCGGCCAGGCCCAACACTGTGCCGATCAACCCCAGACGCGGCAGACCCGGTGTCATTGGCTTACGCCAATTTCCATATGTACGAGGCCCGGTGATTTGCTGTTCGGTCGTTGTCATCTCGGCCTACTCCCCTGCGTTGTGATCGAAAACCGGGCGTGCGCCGAGACAGTTACTCCGCACCGCTGGACGCGTGAGCGGCCGCACCTTGCGCGGCGGCATGGCCTGCCTTAGCTACTTCCAGGACGATCGCCGCCGGACCTGCGGCCGCACTCGCCGCCCCGGCGCCGGAAGCACCAGCACTCGAAGCTCCACTGGCCCCGGCTGCTCGGGCGCCAGCCGGTGCGCTGGACGCTAAGCCAGCTCGCGATGAACCGCCGCCGTCACCGCCGCTGGAGCTACGATCCGCGACCATCCGAGCGCCGGTCGCGAGGGCCCCACCGGCAGCCAATGCGAGCGCCCCGCCCCCGCCGTTCATGGCGCCACTCACCGCTGGGGTTATCAGCTTCAATAACGCTGGCAGGGCCAGCACCGCGAGTGTGAGAAGGATTAGCCCGGAGATGATGCTCGTCAGATCGGTTCCGTCACCGATCAGGTAAAACGCCGATGCGTAGATCAGCGCCGCTACCGGCTTGTATACGGCGAAAGCGATGAGCCAGCCGAGCATTCGTTGAAACCAGGCCCGCCCGGTCTGCGTGTTAGTCATCGCGGAGGTGACCGGTAACGCGCCCGCTACGACCGCGAGAACACCAATACGCGCAAGCAAAAGGGCGACCTGAACAAGGCTGGAGATGATGCCGAGGATCGCCAGGACAATGATCAAACCATCGGAGCCGGTAACCGACCCCGCAGCTGCCAGCGCACCGAGGCGATTAGCTAGGTCACCCCCGGTTGACTGGTTGATAATCCACGTCGCGAACGAATCCCCCGCCGAGGTCACCGCATCCAATGCGGCTAAACCAGCGCCCGTAACGAGCAACGTCATACCCAATGCTTTGGCGGCTTCTCCAGCAGGTTTCCCGGAGCGCGTCATTGCCATTTGGCCTGCCGCGTACAGCAGAGCAAAAACGACGAGAATCCCTTGCAGCCAAAACAAATCGCTCTGGATCAGCAAGATCGGGCCACTACTAGAGAACGATGGTGTGGGTACACCGGTCCAGAATGTGGTGACCATTTTCAGCATCGTGGCGAGACCATCACTGAGGGTCTTCGCCATCCCGTCGAGGATGCTGTTCGTCGCACTGGAGACGATATCGCCGACGCCCCCACAGACCAGGCTTACACCGGGGATGCTGCACACACCACCCGCCATCTAGCTCACTCCCGAGAACGCGATGAAGCCGACCGTTGAGGACACGTCCTGTTGTGTAGGGCTCATCCCGCCGTCGGGTTGGAGTTGCAGCTTCCAATCGCCGCCGCTCCACTGCACCGTCCCGGTCGCCACTGTGTAAGCGCCCGACGGGCTGACACTGACGAGCTGAATGACCGCGATATCCGGGGTGTAGGTGACGAACTTGAACGCCGCGAGTTGTGCGTACTGTGTGCCCGCAACATCAGTGACTGTTGCGCGTTCCTTGGTGTAAAAGTCCCTGCCTGGACTGGGAAGTACCTGCTCTTGGACAACCTGTCGCCAGCCGTCTCCCGGGGTGATCAGGTAGCGAATTCCGATCTGTGACAACGCCAACAACGCGCCGGTCGGCGTGTGCGCAAACCCTGCCTGCACCACGCCAGCACTCGTATGTGGTCCGGCGACGGAACTACTCGGTACTGCGACACCCTGGAACAACGACCAGGTGACACCGCCTGGCGACGTTGAAGGAATTGCGCTATCCCCGACGCTCGCAGAATCGGTGCTTTGCGGAGCGGCCGAACTCGTGGCCGAACTCGGGGAAGCAGTTGTCCGTATACCTGCGGCTCTTCGGTGGTGGTGGCGACTGCCCAAAATGCTCACGCCGGTGATCGCACCGACGAGCAGAACCAACACTGCACCGACAATGACGCGCTTTACCCGGCCGGATCGTTGTTGGTGTTGCGAGGTGCCCCGAAAAGCCATAGCTAGATCAGTGCGGCGGCGATCGGACCCGCACCGGCACCGAGAACACATGCGCCGAGAACCCAACCCAACGAGCCCAGCGACTCGCCGCCCTGGCCCCGGTTGTGACGTACCGCCATCGTTCCCGCAACGAGCAGAACACCGACGACACACAGGAACGACACGATCCAGGCTGCCCAGTTGAGCATCGTCAACAAACCGGCTGTTCCCGGCGGCTGCTTGTTGCCCGGCTGCGGGGCCGTGCCCGCTGCCAGGGCGGTGCTCGGCGCGAGCATCGTCGAGGCTGTTGCTATGGCGAGGATCGTGGTGGTCCGAACCGAACGAAAACGCTTCACTGGTTCTCTCCCTAAGACCAAGGCCGAAATGGCCCGTCCTCCGACCACCCGGACGGGCAATCGGTGCCTTGTCTGTCAGCACAGGTTTCGACGTCAACACGCAGGTCGTGCGGTCGAGTGGCGCGCTACTGTCCCCTGTCCCGATATCGACGATTCATATCAGTTGATGTCGATATGCGTCACCATACGCTGAAAACAAGAGGGCTTGTCAACTGTTACGCGCGAACTTCCTGGTCCTATCATTCATTTCAGTTGCTACCGTGGGCAGCACGCGCGAGTGAAGGTGAGGACATGCCGAAGCCCGCATCTGGCCACAAGGCGCCACGCACTCTCGCCGAGAAGCTCCAGCATCTGTTTGCGGTCTCGAAGCCGAAAGGCCGAGGTGAATACAGCAACCAGGAGGTCGCCGAAGCGATCGAGGCTGCTGGTGGGCCGAAGATCTCGGCAACGTACGTCTGGCAGTTACGCAAGGGCCTTCGCGACAACCCGACTAAAAACCATCTCGAAGCGCTTGCGAGCTTCTTCGGCGTCCCGGTGGCCTACTTCTTCGATGACGCCGCGGCCGCAGCCGTCGAATCGCAACTTGAGCTGCTTGGCGCTCTTCGGAATAGTGGTGTCGAGGCACTCGCATTGCGCGCCTCCGGGGTTTCACCGGACGGTCTCAACGCGATTGCCGCCATGCTCGAGCACATTCGGAGAACGGAGGGTCTTCCAGCCAACGATAAATAACCGACGGGCATCTAATGCTGAGAGACGACGGGGAACATGGGAACAAAGAGGGCGGTACGCAAGACTTGTGAAGTGATCTTGGATGGCATCGACATCCCCGATCCTTTCGACCTCACCGTGTTCTGCGATCGACTCGCGGCGCGGCGTGGAAAGCCCCTGCATCTCCAAGCCCTAGACGGCATAAGTGCTGCCGAAATCCCGTGTGGAGTTTACTTTTCGCTCCCCACCGCTGATTACATTTTCTACGATGGCAACACCAGTGCGCTACATCGTGAGCACATCGTGCTCCACGAGATCAGCCACATGTTGTTCGGGCACGCGGCCGGTGCCGCTGCCATGGCCGAGGTGACCGCGCGACTCATGCCCGACATCGATCCAAAGACTCTTAGGGCTGTACTCGGTCGCACCAAGTACACGACTCAGCATGAGCGCGAAGCCGAAACGCTCGCTTCGCTTATTCGCGGGGAGACCCTACGGCGGCGGGTCATCGGCGCAGGTGCCGACCCGGCGCAAGCACGCGTGCTGAGCCGTCTTCAATCCACCTTGGAACAACGCGATGCGCAGCGCGGCGGCCGACATGGCGAATGTGATTAGTCAGACCCCGGCGCGCGTTTTGCAGCTAGCGACGCCTTCCCGCAGTTGCCGAGGTGCATGCGAATGAAAGACGTCGCAACGAGTGTCTGCATGTTCGCCGCCGTCGGTGTGACGGGCACCGCGTCGGTGTACAAGCTCATCGGTCTGCGCTCGCAGCGGCACGCCCCCGAGACTCGGACTGTCATCGTCGCGTTGGCTGCCCTCGCGGGAGCGTCCCTGTTCTACACGCCAGTGTTCTACCGGTTCTTTGACGAACAAGTCACCGGCATCGACAACCTGTCCGAGCTGATCGGTCACGCATTCGTACTGTGCGCCGCCTGGCAGGCGCAATGCCTCTTGCTGTACTTGACGCGCGGGTCCGAGGCTCCAAGCGCGATCCGCTGGCGGGGCCTAGTACTCCTCGTGGCACTTGTTGCAATGACCGCGTTCTTCGTCGCCGACCACGTTCACCCCGACACGACCCGTTTCACCGTCATGATCTCCGCGGCCACACCGATCGCCTGCTACTGGATCACGCTCGTCGCATGCCTGTGGTTTGAGCTCGGTGACGCCGCCCGGTTGTCCTGGCAGTGCGCACGATTGGCTCCTGGTGAATGGCTTGGTCTCGGTCTCACCATTACGGCCACTGGCTGCGTCATTGGAATCATTGCGTTCGCTATTCCCCTCGACTACGTGCTCCTACGCTTCATTGGCGACCGACCTCCACTGGTCTTAGACACCCTTGGACGCTGCGCATCCATCATTTCGATGGTGCTGGTGTCCGCCGGCTCGACAATGCCCGCGTGGGGCAAGTCTTTGGCATCGACCCCGCACAGCGCCCTACGCGCGTACCGCTCCCACCGCCGGCTACGGCACCTCTGGAACAAACTCCAAAGCGCGGTACCTGACATCGCGCTCCACGAACCCAGCCACGACCTCGAATTTCGCCTGTACCGCCGCGTTATCGAAATCCGCGATGGCATCTTGACGTTGACGCCGGGAGTCGATCCCGCCGTGCGGGATATCGCGGTGGCCAAGGCCAGCGCCCGCGGGCTCGTAGGAACAGAGCGCGACGCCGTCGTGCAAGCGACGGTGATCCGGGCTGCCCTGGACAACACCGCTGCCCAGTCGGTCGAGCCGAGCATGCCTGAGGAAACTGTCGGTGGCGATGACCTCGATGCTGAGGTCGCGTGGCTCGAACGCGTCGCGCTGGCCTACCGAGAGCTTCCAGCAGAAATGGCCTCGTGAGATGGATAAGGACGTCCACATGATTCCAACGGCCACCTTGCCGGCAGGTGTACCTAGCGGTACCAAGTTCCGCGTGGCGAAAGTCGTCACCGAAGTCACTGCTCCAGTCGTTCTCGCGAGCACGCTACTTATTGTCGTCGCCCTACGCAGCGCAGCATCCCGCAGCGACGCCTTACTCATCGGTGTCGTGGCGGCAGCATTCGCGGCCGCCATCCCCTTCGCGTTCATCCTGCGGGGTGCACGGCGCGGACGATGGACTAGCCACCACGTCGACGAACGAGAACACCGCCCTCTCGTGCTCAGCGTCGCCCTCGGCTCGCTCACCCTCGGGCTCGTCGTACTCACCGCGTGGAATGCTCCTCGCCAGCTCGTCGCGCTCCTAGCCGCGATGGGCGCTGGCCTTGCAGCGGTGCTGGTCGTCTCACGCTTCTGGAAAGTCTCCATTCACTCCGCCGTCGCAGGCGGAACGACAATCGTCCTTGCTCTCGTGTTCGGTCCAGCCCTCTTCGTTTTCGGGCTCCTCGCCGGCGCCGCAGCGTGGTCACGGATCGTTCTCGATGATCACTCCGCCGCACAGGTCATCGTCGGGCTCGTCATCGGCGCTGCCATCGCCGCAGCCATTTTCGCCCCCTTGCGATAGCCCGTTAGCTCGCCTTGTTTCTTGCTTTCAGCGTATGGTGATCGCCATTCGCATCAACTGAGGTTAATGACATCTGGGAGGCGAGAGCGTGGCCCTAGCGCCGCAGACCGAGCCGGAGAGGCAACCTTCGTCCACCGACGGCCCGCGTGATGACCTGGCGGAGTTCCGTCGGGTGCGCGACCTCATCGAGTCCTACCCCGAAGTCTTGACCGCACACGAAGCTGCCGTCGTGCTGCGCACCTCCGAGTCGAACCTGAACCGCCTCATCCGCCGTGGCGAAGTACCCGCCCACAAGGTCGGCGGCCAGTGGCGGCTATCCAAAACCGCGCTACTGACCGCGCTTACCGGAACCAGTTAGGTGTGGTGCTCTTGGCGCGTTCGCTCGTTCGTGCGATCATCCCGAGATGGATCTTGAGCAGGTTCGATCGCTGATCACAAACAGTCGGCCGGAGGATTGGGAGCGAATACGGCACAACTCTTACTTCCTGCCACGACACTCCACGGACGCCGTCGCGGAAGACACTGAGTCGGTAAAGGTGGACGAGCACGAGGTGCTCGTCGTGTATAAGCCCGACGTCGATCTTCGGTTGGCATGGGGTCTCGTGGAAGAGCCCGATCTTCACGTCGAATGGGCTCCTCCGTGGCCCAATCCCAAGGTGGCCCGGCTATTTGTAGATACCTTCTGGGCCGGCGCTCTCATCGATCGCGAGGTTGTCTACTCGGTCGATGGCGGCAGGTGCTATCTGCCTGAGCAGGACCGTGATGGCGCCTCGACCGGTGTAATCGACGGAGTGACATCCGGATTCGTAGTCGACGAGGCAGTTGCCCGACGGGCTCGACTGATCAACGAACTCACTAGCAGTCAAGGCGTCGAATTCGATTCGTACATGCAACAGGCACGGTTCGTAACGGCCCGGCCCAAGCACTGACCGTGGCCTGGACCGACATCGAAGTTCCCCCGCAGCTCGCGGGGCTCCCTCGCGACCATCGCGGATTCGTGGTGCCTGCGGAAGCGCCGTGGACAGACGACGGTCCCCGGATTGAAATGTTCGGCCGCGAAACGGCCTGGGCACTCGCCTTCAGCCGGTCGTGCTCAGTGTGCGGTTTCGCGCTGGTGCCATCGATGCCGGTCTGGCGTCTATTCACGCAGCGCGACGCGGCGATTTGCCGCCTCGAACGTGAAGCCACGGTCGAAGAAGGCGTCCCTGGTCACCTGAGCTGCATGCTTTATTCGGCGCAGGTCTGTCCGTACTGGCGTACCCCGCAAGCACGCCTCGGGAAAGAAAGCCTCCGGCAGCCCGGAGCGCCACGCGGAGGTGTGGCTGCCCTCATGGGTCACCGAGATTTCGATCTGCTCATCGATGTGACCGTTCCGCCAGAAATCGCGAACTTCCTCTACCGCGACCTCACCTTCGACATCAGATTTCGCGACCCGAGTGAGTTAGCTGAACGCTACGCGGACACGCTACGCGATGAGCCCGTCGACATGACCGGACTCCGCGGGTATTGGACGAACACGGCCGCCGAGATCCAAGCGAAGAATCGTCTGATCCGCGCTGGCTTTAATCGTCTCCGTACGAAGGAAGCCAATCACTGGCACGACCGGGCGGCGTTCGCGCTGCCGGTGGTCGATCTGATTACGCCGACTTAGGACCATCGCCTGCCACGTTCGAGGCGAGGTCGTCGTATAGCAACTCCTTAGCCTGCTCAACGAGCTCTCGCGCGGCGCCCATCACCATCGCCTCGACCAGGCTCTGCACTTCCGTGCCGTTGTGGCCGTCAAATACGGCTAACGAGCATCTAGGTGCACTTCGACGCAATCGGGAGCCTGGCCAGCCCCATACCGGGACTTTCCTCTGACGTCAGGAATGATCACCACCATGACCGCAACTGAGACGACCGTGCTGCTGATCGCCGTCGCCGGTGTATTCGCCTTCGTCGCGGCCGTGCTGACCTTTTGGGACCTGAAGATCGCCTCGAAAGGGGCTCCCGCCATCTTGAAGGGCTCGGACGCGACCCTCGAATTCCTCACCCAAGACGAATTCGGCGGCAGTCCGCTTGCCCAGCAACGAGCAGCCACGGCACTGGCGAAGCAACTCAGCGGCAACTGGCGCACCCGCACCGCTGCGGTCCTCGTGCTGTTGAGCATTCTCATCGGCACGATCGGCGGGATTATCGGCGCCGTTAAGGCGACCTGACGCGATCACCGACCAGGCCCGACCCGCTTACTCGGCGTCCGAGCGTCCTGAGAACAATCACAAGAAATCTGGCGACTAGGCTGTCGAGCCGGCCGAGCAGATTCCTCACCGCTTCCGGCTCGTTCAGCGCGACGTCGAGTCTTCGCCCGCCGCCGTACGTGCGCGCATAGCCGAAGGTCTCGCCGACGAGGACACCGGGACCCCAGACCGCCTCGACCGCCCTCGCGATCGTCGGTGTCGAGGTCGAAGGTCGCCTTGATCGGTGCGGTCTCGTCGACCTTGCCGGCGCGACCAGTCGCCACCGCGGATAGTCCCGCTGGTCGTCGAACGGCTCGTTATAGGGTGGTTCACCCGCGCCAGCGCCTGCAACAGCGCCGTCTTGCCGGACTCGTTCTTGCCGACCAGGCAGGTGACCGCCCTTGTCGACGGCGATCGGCGTCGAGTCGAGGACGTTGCGGAAGCACCGGACTTGAAAGCTGTCCAGTTTCATAGAGCCCAAACGCGCCGGCGCGGCGGTGTCTGAACCGCCGTGACGCGCCGATCCGATGATCCCGATAAACGAACATTATCGGTGGTCAGAAGTGGATTGGAACGGCTCCCGAGCAGGTCGCTCTACTCCTCGACGCGGCACGATCGGCTCCCTCGCGAGGAACGTCTCACACACTTACTGCTGCAAACCGGGATGACCTGTCCAGACAGGATTATCGTGCCGGCGCGAGTCGACCGGCGCACGGGCAGGTCGTTACGGCACACGGTCAGGGCCGAGAACCAGCCCGTGTCTGACCCCTTCGCCGACGCCGTGGATGGTGATTAGGGATCCGGCCTTATGCCCGACCACCGCTGCCCACCAGTGGGTGGCCTGAGGCCCCCCTTTCGTGGCGCACCAGGCCCCCTCAGTGTTTCCCGGCACACCGGGGAACGCGTGAGCGAGCGGCACGATGGCCTTGGGGCCGCTGTACTGGTAAGCCCGGAACATGGCGACGGTCCCTGGCGCCCAGTCCAGCAGGACAGCGTTGTCGAGCACGTCGAGGCATATCTGCTCGGAGGTCAGAGGCTGACTAGGGGACGACGCCAAGGACAACGGTGATACCGGGGTGGCAGTCTTGGAGGTGTCAGGCGAGGACCATGCCGAGGTTGTTGCCGGCGTTCCGGTCCCGCCACAACCCGTTAGCAGCCCCGCAGTGACTGAGGCTGCTGCCCAGACAATAGCAATTCGCATGCGGCTCGTCATGCCCTTTCCGTCGCTGCCGGCGGAGTGAGAAATGAAGCAAGTTGATCTAGACCCTGCCGGTCAAACTAATCTACGGAACCCCCCTGTGCCGGCTTACCTGTTTCGGCCGACTTGCCGGACGCTGGGCTTCGTCGGTGTGCTGACGCTTTCGTAGCATGGATGCAGCACCTGCGGCGACCGGAATCTGCTCGTTAGCCGGTTGACGCGCAGCATGGATTCGCTCGGCTACCCGACGAGCAGCAAGGGCCTGGGCACCACGGTCCTGTGCCACCCGCAAGTTGTGCACCGCATCGGCGAGAGCCGCGAGGTGGATCATTAAGAGCGCACCCCGAGCCTTGTCTTGCCCACCCGATTGGCGAATCGCGGCGAGCATGACGGCTGTCATCCGCAGATCCTCACCCATGCCGGTTCGCCGCGGGATGCGGCGATGGACTTCACGGGCCGCTCGGTCGTAGTCGTCAGCCGCGTGATGGAGATTGCCGCGCTCGTCACCCTCGATGAGACGTGCGGCACTCGCAAGGACATCTGAGGTTGCCCAAGCCGCATCGGCGGCTTCTTGGTAGGAGCCAGCCGCAGTGTGCTCGCGGACGTGCTCCGCAGCGTGCGCCGCCGTCACAGTGGCATTCTGCCAAAAGTGTTCGCGTTGTTGCGCTGTCAACTTCGGCGTTCCAAGTGGCGGTGCCGCAGCTTCCCAGCGCGCGCGCAATTTTGGTAGCGAGAGATCGGGGGCGAGCTTTCCGCCAGAGAAAAACAGAAAGGCGCCACCGCCAGTCTGACCGCACCGCAGCTGCGCATTGTTGCCCTCAGTCAACGCGACTGCGTAGCCAGTGATTTCGCCGGGATTGCGCTCGCTCATTCTGTGCTTGACCGTGACGCCGTTGGTCGTGAGACGGCTCCAAAAATCAGCCTCGGTAAATGCGCCCGCAGCCGCTTCGCGAACCGCGCGCCGCAGAACGTCACGCACTGGCTCCGCCCCGGCAGTCCTCGCGGCCTTCTCCGTCTCGGCTCTACTTGCCCGAGCTGCGGCGGTCTTGTCCGCCGGGGCGGTAGGCCGGAGCTCCAACCGTGCCTCGATGTCCATGCACGCGGATCGAACCTTCGGATAGTCCTGCCAGAGCCGCACAGCAGCGCCGTCTTGGCGCGCCAAAGTGGCGACAATATGGATGTGGTCGTCGGCATGACGAACAGCCACCCAGCGGACAGCGCCATCATCGCCGTACGGCGCAATACCCGCTCGGGCAACGACTTCACGCGCGACACCGGCCCACTCGTCGTCGCTCAGGAGCCGGTCACCCGGAGCGGTCCGGATGGAACATTGCCAGACCAGCTTCGAGGAAACGTCGGCACTAGCTGCGACCGGTGCGTTGAGGAGGGCGGTCAACGATCGTGTATCGAAATGCGTATATCCGGCGGCACTCGTTGTCGGCGGCTCTAGCGCGGCCGGATCTTGGTCCCAGCTGGCAACCAGATGCGGATCTCTATGTTCGTTGTGCCGGCCAGGGCCATACAAGTACCGCAATAAGCCATCGACACGAGAGCCGCGCGTGATCTTCCCAATCACAGGGCACCTGCCAACGGGTCGAATGTCAATGTCATCGTCGTCCCCTCGTTCTGTTATCTCCTCGCGCCGGCATCCCGACAACTGACAGCCGGATAAGGCTCCGCGCGATTGGGTCCCGCACTATCCGTCATTGACTATGTGCATTCCTCATGCCCAGTATTTCCACGGACCGCGCCCGGTCCGCTTAAACGCTGGCCCGAAGAGCGGGTCGCGTCTGCATTTGCTTAGCAAATGCCTATCTTGCTCCGCATTACTGCGGCCGTACTTCGTCCCTACTTGTCATTCATTTGGTTACTGAATGAGAGCACGAACACCCGGCGTCATACGATCAGCAACTCACTCATCGAGGCGATAACGGCCCCGCACCCTGCACGACGGAGGTTATCGTCCTTGCCCGGTTTATTAGCCAGGCCAATACATGCGACATCCGCCGCAGCCGCCGCCACGACGTCTGAGATCGAGTCTCCAACGAAGACTGCACGATTCGGCTCAGTGTGAAGCGCCTGCAGCGCGGCGGTCACCAGGTATGGGTTCGGTTTCATCGGAGTATCGAATGTGGACCGCGCACTAATCGCGGAAACAAGTCCGTCCCAATGGTGGCGCTCAAGATAGGTCCGCACTGCTTGTTCCGCGTTGTTACTGACGATCGCGGTACGATGACCGCTTGCAACGATCTGTTCCAGTACTTGATAAGCAGACGGCGTCGGCACAGAGGCGGCAGCGGCTTCAACTTCACATTTGAGCAGCTCTTCATGTATTGCCTTGCTCAATTGCGGAACTCGATCCGCAGACATCCGAAGTACCGCCAGCGGATCCGTCGTTGCCCAGCCTTCGGAACGAGTGTCGACGCCAGTGGAAGCTAGATGGTCAAGCAGCGTTTCCGCCACTTGGGCGGCTACGCCGTCCCGGAAGAGTCGACAGAGCGGACCATCGAAATCCATCAGGACGACATCGCAGTCACGGAACAGCGTGATCGCAGCGACGTCACTACTCATAGGATTAGCGCTCGCGCGACGCTGCCCCAAACGCTCTCGAACCAAAGCAATGACTGTTCGACGAATTGAGCTTCAACACCGAGCGGATCGTCGTTCGGCGCGTGATGAAACATCACGGCATCCTTACCCATGAGGTCGTAGATCCGGTGGGCTTTGCCTGCGATCCGAACGGTACGGTCACTGACTGGGTAGAACCCGAAGAAGACTTCATGTCCGTTGAGCACGTACAACTTGAACAGCGGCGGAAGTCGATGAACACGGATGTCCACGGTGGCCTCTTCCACGAGCCCGAGGTCCGCAAGCTCAGTGATCGCTTCAGAGATTCCACTCAGATGACGGTGCGAGATGCTGCTTGCGCGCTGCCGGAACGCTGGGTCGTCCTCCAGCGAGTCGACCTCACACGGGAGGGCCCACGGCTGATCGGTATCCGGGACAAGAATTCGCACACCTATAGAACGAGGGGAGTAGCGACCGCTGCGTACTTTGTCTAACGGTTCTTGCAAAGCACCGTGCAACGTCTCGCCAGACATGCCGGCAAAGTCGATCCGCACCTCCCTTTCTTCGAAGGCTCCCTCTACATACGGCCGCAAGCCAACCGGCTTCTCTGTACGTTCGCGGACGAACACGCCACTACCGGCGCGGGAAAAGATCAAGCCTTCAGCAGAGAGAACCTTGAGTGCTTGCTGAACGGTCATGCGCGCCACGCCGTAGTGCTCCGCCAACTCGGTACCGGACGGAAGACGTTCTCCGCCCGCGAAGCGCTTCGTGATGATCCCCGCACGTATCGAATTGGCTATCTGCTGATACGGCGGCCGAGGGTCGTCGGGGTCCAGAGGCACATCGCCAATGTACGCCTGGCTAGCCAACCTAGAAAAGTGTTGTCTTGGTTCTTGACCTGCCTAGGCAGGCTAGGTAGGTTCATTACATGGCGGATCGTCGGGATTCGTCCGAGACAGCGACGGGGCCGATATGCCAGAAACCCTTAGCAGGGGCGAAATTCTTACCCTCCCACCGGTGGTAAACCTCCCAACTGCCGCAAGTGTGCTCGGCCTCGGCCGGAGTGCCGCCTACGAGTTGGTCAGGCTGGGGCAGTGGCCGACGCCAGTGTTGCGCCTCGGCCGCCTAATCCGGATTCCAACGGCGCCGCTGCTCGAGCTCCTTGGCGTAAGAACGAGGACTGAACCTGCGGAATCCAAGACACACCATGATTAGGGGAAGCGTGAGACAACGACACATGCAGAAATGTCCGCGCCTCGCGGACGGGTCGTGGGGCCCGCATCGATGCCAGGGCAACTGGGAGTACGTCGTAGAGCTAGGCCGAGATGGGAAAGATCGACGTCGCCAAGTAACGCGTGGGGGCTATCCGACACGAAGAGCTGCGGTCACGGCACTAGAGGCCACGCTCGACCAAGCTCGGGGCGGCGTTGACGTCGGAAGTGACACGACCGTCGCGGAATATCTTGACCGCTGGCTGGCGAGCAAGCGCAAGATTAGAGCTTCCACGACGACGTCGTATCGGTCCCATGTGGACCTCTATCTCAGTCCGCTGCTCGGGCATCTCAAACTGCGCGAGCTGAAGGCGTCCCATGTCGATGTACTACTGGCAGCGCTCGCAAAGCGTCACGGGAAGCAGCCGCTATCTACTGCAACGGTACGCAGGATCCACTCGACATTGCGAGTCGCTTTAAACGATGCTGTCCGTCGCCGGCTGTTGCCATTCAATCCAACTCAGCACGTGGAACTCCCGCCCGATCGCCACAGTCCAAGATCGGTGTGGTCACCCCGAGAGGTTGAGAGGTTTCTCCACGCAACGTCGACCGATCAGTTTGGTGCCGCATACCGAGTCGCCATCGTGACGGGCATGCGACGCGGCGAGATCTGTGGGCTCCGTTGGCGCGACGTCGATCTTTCCAACGGCCTCATCAGAATCAACCAGGCGGCGGTCCAGGTCGGCGGAGCCATTCATATCGAACCGCCGAAGACTAAGACGGGCATCCGCACCGTACCTCTCGACGAGGAGACGACAGCGGCATTAGAACGGCACTTCGAACAACAAACAGCGATGCGCAAACAATGGGGCGAGGCTTATCAGGCCGAACAGGCCTACGTGTTCTGTCGCGAAGATGGCTCTCTTCTCTCGCCAGAACGCCTCAGCCGCAGATTCAAGCACGCGTCCGCCTCAGCAGGTCTACCGATCATCCGCTTTCACGATCTCCGGCACACCAGTGCGAGTGTCGCGCTCGCTGCGGGAGTCGCACTCAAAGTGGTCAGCGACCGCCTCGGGCACTCAACCACGGCGATTACCGCCGACCTCTATACGCACGTCTCGCCCGCAGTCGCGCGCGAGGCTGCGGAAGCAATCGCTCGAACCATCAATCCGACAGCTGGTGAAACACGCGGTGAGCGTGCGGTGAGCGCGGAGCCATTTTCAGGTGCCGATTACCACAACCAAGGAGGAACGAAATGATGCATCGTTGCAGGTCAGCGAGCGGAGAGCGTGGGATTCGAACCCACGATGAGCTTGCACTCATAACGGTTTTCAAGACCGTCGCCATCGGCCACTAGGCGAGCCCTCCAAGAAGCAAGGTTACGGCAAGCGATGACAGCAAGGCCACCCGTCCCGTCCCTCGCCCGGCGAGAACTCGCATTGCGTACCAAGGCGGTGAGGCGCCGACCCTGCCCGATCGGGAAGCCGCCGCACAGCCGAGTGCGGAAGTTGCGGACGTTGCACGAAACCTTGCGAACGAAGTCCAGGCATTGACGACGAGCTGCGATGCTCACGACGGCGGCCCGGTTCCGGACCTCCTCACTGAACAATTACCTGGTTCAACTCCACGCGCGGCATAAACATCGATACTCACGTCGCCGGATTCGACACATGGCTAGACCTCGACCGCGACGACTCGCCTGGCAGAACCGGCCACTTAGCGTTTCGGGCCGAATGACACCGCCATCCTCGTGGCCTATAACAACGAAGACATAATCCTCATTGTTATAGGCCACTCCACATTGGGCAGCTTGCGCACTTTGTCATAAGCGGTGCTCAGTCAGGACTTCGCGGGCAGTTTCGTCAAGCGGCACAACTCGACGCTTGCTTTCGTCTTTGAATTACCGACAACCAGCTAGTAAATAGCATCGTTCACTCCGCGCTCAAAACTTATCAACGCTCTCTCTACACAGCCAGACTTTGTGCTGCTAAGGTCTGCGCCTGTTCTACATAGCTGTGCCTGGGCTGAGAATCGGTTGAACCGATTACCAATCAGACGTGTCCCTGATCTAGACGGCGTCGAACGATCGACGCTGCCATCCTGCATGGGAGGTTTCGTATGGCTCCAAGTCGTTCGTCGCACCGGATCCGCGTTTCGCTATCGGTTCTTGCTGCCGTGCTGTGTGTCGGTGTCGCATTAATCCATATCGATGATCAGGGTGGGCTCACCGCATTCGACGACCCAGACTGGATGGGTTGGGGTTACCGCCTACTCGAAGTTAGCTCGGTTGTCGTCGCACTCGCATTGCTGGCGCTCCCGAAGCGGCTACCGGTGCCCTGCTGGTTAGCGGCTTTTCTCATTGGAATCGGCCCACTTTCCGGATTTCTCTTGACCCGCACCGTCGGTCTACCCGGCGACCACGACGACATCGGCAACTGGGGGCCTCTCGGCGTCTCTTCTCTTTTCGTGGAGGGCACGCTAATCCTGGTAGCACTCTTCATGCTGCGCGGCGAACTGCCTTCGCGAGCTCCATCGACCACCGCAACACCCGCCTAAGCCGCGGCCTTTGCTATCGACACGACCCGTTTGGCATTCCTCGTGGCGAAACAAACAGCCTCAGACACTGAGTTTCTCCGGCCGGGCAATGTGATAACCCTGCACCCAATGCGTACCGAGGCGCTCAAGCGCCTCCAACTCCTCGGCTGTCTCGACACCTTCGGCTATCAGGTGCGAGCCGACATCGGAGGCGAATGACACCATCGACGCGGCGAGTGCTCTCCTGGCCGGATCCACGTCGACGCCGCGGGTCAGCGACCTATCGAGTTTGATGATTTCCGGCTGCAGCAACAAAATATGCCGCAAGCTAGCGAATCCGGCGCCCGCGTCGTCAACGGCCACGCGGGCGCCGAGATCACGAAGCGGATCGATCCGGCGCCGAATCGGCACGTAGTCATCAACCGCGACATGCTCGGTGAGTTCGAGCACCAATCGAGAACAGATATCGTCGTCCTTGAAGACGTCGAGCTTTCCCGACATCACCAACTCGGGCGATACGTTCACCGCGAGAAACGAATCGTCCGGCAGTTTATCGATATCGCTCACGGCAGCGGCGACCGCCTTCATCTCCAGCTCGGGACCAAGGCCTACCGACGCCGCCTCGATGAACCACAGATCGGGTGAGCGCATCGGATCTACTTCGAACCGCGATAGCGCCTCCAAGCCGACTACCGTACGGGTTGCCAGGTCGACGATCGGTTGGAATACCATCGACATCTGATCGCCGCGCAGAACATTTTCGATGCGGTGGAATCGAGCCGTTGCATCGCGTTCGACCCGCCGCTCGCTTTCCATGTGTCGTTCGAGTTCATCGGCCAACGCCATATTGTGTTGACGCAAAGCCAGATAGAGAAACCTGGTCTCCAGCAAGTTGCGCACTCTCAACATGACTTCGGTGGCATCGAAAGGTTTCACCAGGAAGTCCCGAGCGCCAAGGGCAAGCGCGCGGTGCACAGCTTCTTGGGTGTTGTCGGCCGTGAGAACCAGCACCGGCAAATAACTCGACGCCACCGTCGTCCCGAGTTCTTCAAGCACGGCGTAGCCGTCCATCTGCGGCATATGCAGGTCGAGCAGCACCAGATCCAGCTCGGTATCGCGCGCGAGATCTAGCCCCGTGCGCCCACTAGTAGCCGAGATGATGTTATGCAGACCAGCTCGTTCGAGCACCGAGACGAGCACCTGAATGTTCGTCACATTATCGTCGACCACTAATACTCGCGCATTTTCGAAGCTATTCAACATACGTCATTCCCCCTCATGGGCCGATACATCATTAGCCGAAACGGATTTGAGTGCATTGTCTAGCAGTGCGAGAATCTGCAAAACGCTCAACGGTTTGGTGAGATAACCCGAAGCACCAGCATCACCCATTCGGTCAACTTGGCCGATCGTCGCATCGGCACTAACGATAAACACGGGGATGTCGTGGGTGGCCGGGTCGCTACGTAACTGGCTGAGAACCTCCGCGCCACTCATATCAGGGAGATGTAAATCGAGTAATACGACGTCGGGATTGGCGCTGCGTACCAACTCAAGACCGATACGACCTCGCAACGCGTGAACAAGCCGAATGCCCGGGCGTCGTTCGACAACCTGCTGCATAAAATGCAGATTGGTCAGGTTGTCTTCGATATAAAGCACCGTGCCACGTGGGCCCTCAAGATCGTCAACCTTGGAGACCTCCACACTACGCGGGCCATCGATAATGACGCTCTGCGTCAGTGACGCGAGCCTTGGCAGAGTCACCATAAAGGTGCTGCCCGCACCGATCGTCGAATCGACGGAGATATCTCCTTCCATGGCTTGTACCAGCCGAAGCGAGAGCGACAAACCGACCCCAGTACCTTCGATCGACGACTCCTCGGCGCCAAGCCGATCGAACGGCGTAAACAATCGCTGCAAATGTTGCGGCGCGATTCCGATGCCAGTATCAGTAATCCTGAACCGGACGGCGTCCTTGTCGGCTTCAGCCGTGACTAAGACACTGCCACCCGGCTTGTTGTATTTGACCGCGTTCGAAAGCAGGTTGAGTATCACTTGCTTGAGTCGCTGCCGATCCGCTCGAACGAAGAGATCCTGATTTCCCATGTCCGTCGAGATTGTCACCCCGTGCGCGGCCGCGATCGGGGCCATCGCGACGACGGTCTCGGTAACGATTTCGCGCAACGCCACCGCCTCCGGTGCGAGCCCGAGCGCACCACTTTCGATGCGGGCGATATCGAGCACCTCGTTGATGAGGTCGAGTAAATGCCGTCCAGCCAGCAGAATCTGGCCGACCCAGTTCTGCGGCTCCTCGCCCAACACCTCCATCTGCAGCAGCTGAGTGAATCCAAGAACCACGTTCAGCGGAGTGCGCAGCTCGTGACTCATCCGTGAAAGGAACTCGCTCTTTGCCACTGATGCCGCGTTCGCCGCATCACGTGCTTCGACCAGCTCGGCCTCAAGGGTGATCCGCTCGCTGATGTCGCGAAAGACCACCACCGCCGCGACCGGGTCACCGGCTGATCCCAGCGATGGGCGGCCGTGCCCTTCCAAGGTGACCCAACGAGCTGAGACGTGCCGAGCCCGAACCCGAACCGTGAAATCTTCGGCCCCGCCACTGATCACCGACCGCACGGCGTCGACCAGCCGCCTGCGATCGGCGTCATGCACCAGGCCGCCGACGTTCTTGCCGATCCGTTCCGAGATGCGGTACCCCAGCACCGAAGTGAACGCTTCACTGGTCCAAAGCACGCGCAGATCCGCGTTAAACACGGTGATGATGTCGGGCGAGGCTGCCGTAATCGCGCCGAGTTCACGCTGCCGCTCGGCCGCCTGCTGCTCGGCGAGCCGGCGCGCGGTCACGTCGATGAAAAAGACGAGCAGACCGAGGTCGTCGTACACGGTCTCGCGGGTCAACAACACCGAGATGTATTTGCGGTGCCCGTTGAGTTCGAAACTACTGTCCATCTCGATGAACCGGGGAGCGTCCGCGGCAAAGAGTCGAGCGGCGGATTCGTAGTAACGCACGACGTCGTCGGGTGCGAGGCCACGCCAAAAATCGGCCGAGGTGACCTGATCCGACGTGACGCCGAGAACACGCTCGCAGTTGGGGCTCACATACGTCGCACCGCCCTCGCGGCCACCGGTGCGCACCACCACGGCCGGGCCAACCGTGAGGATGTTCTCCAAGAACGCGCGGGCATGACGCAGCTCAGCCTCTCGGGCGGCGAGTGCCCGTGACGTCGTCCTGAACTGGCGCGCCAGTTGACCAAGCTCGTCGGCCCGAGAATCGGGTGGCTCGGTCAGCGAGTCGGGATCCATGGTGGTGATCTCTGTCCCGAGCGCGTCGACGCGGGCCGCGATGCTCTTGGTGAACAGCCCGATGCCTGCGACACCACCCAAAATGCCGAGCAACAGCAGACCGGCCGAACCATAGGCGTCAGCGGACCGCCACCGCCTAACGACGGCAAGCCTATGGAGCAGCAACGCATTCTCGGCAACATTCATTGCACTCAGCTGAGCGCCAGCGAGCGCTTCGTCAGCGCGAGCGGCGCTAACCCAACTCGCCAGTTGGGTAGCGGTTGGTGCCGCCTGACCAGGCGGTGGTACCGCCGGTTCAGCGGCGATAATCGGCCGGATCTTCGCGACCCGAGTTCCTTGGGCGGCGTTGTTACTTACCTCAGCGGCAAGCTGGTCAAGCGCGGCGCTAAGAGCCTGCTTCTCTTGTTGATCAGCCCGCAGATAGCTCACGTTACCGACGAGCATGTAGTCGCTCTGATCGTTCGCGTCGTCGGCCATCACGCTTTGTACGGTGGCGATCTGCGCTTCGACATCGCGCGAATGCGTGGCCAACGATGCCGATTGTGCGTTGTAGTGGGTGGCAATCAGGGCGAGTGCCGCCGCGAGCGCGAGGACAGCCAGCGGGATCGCGACCACCACGGCGCCTTTACCGCGCAGCTGGAGGTCACCCCAGCGCTGGCGCAACCGCCCCGACATCCAGGCTCCCTCTCACCACACCACTGTGACCGCGACCCTGGCCGTGACCCTTCCCGCGACCCGACCAGAGACCGCATCCGCCTTGGCCGTGCTATCAGCTGACCCCACGACCAACTGACCTTGCTGATCTTCCCGTTGGTGCTGAGCATGCCTCTGGTTGTGTCCGCCTTCAAGAGCAATCAAGCCTATTCGGGCGATTTTCGCCCCAACGGCGTACCTCTATAGCCCTTTCGGCCTATAGGTCCTCGGGCCGGCAAGCTGGATTTCAGCTGTTCGACAGCTCGGCACGACCTGTTCATCAGCTGCCAAGACCTATCGCTGGACGTCGACTGTCTAGGCTCGGGCCATGCGCGCTGTCACTCTGAAGAGCTTCGGCGGCCCGGACGTCATGGCCTGGACGTCGGTGCCTGACCCGGTGCCAGCCGACGGCGAGGTGCTGGTCAAGGTGGCCGCCGCCGGCGTCAACCGGGCCGACCTGCTGCAACGGGAAGGGCGATATCCGCCACCGCCCGGCGCGTCGCTGATCTTGGGCCTGGAATGTGCCGGCCAGATCGTTCAGCTGGGTGCCAACGTGACCGGCTGGGTAGTTGGTGACGAGGTCTGCGCGCTGTTGTCTGGAGGCGGCTACGCCGAGCTCGTCGCGGTACCCGCCGGTCAACTGCTGCCGCTTCCGCAGCCGGTCAGCATGGTCGAGGCGGCCTGTCTGCCCGAAGCGGCCTGCACGGTCTGGTCAACGGTCTTCACCCAGGCCGGCCTTCGTACCGGTGAAACGTTGCTCGTCCACGGAGGCACCAGCGGAATCGGCACGTTCGCGATCCAGCTCGCCCGCGCTCGCGGCGTCCGGGTGCTGGCTACCGCTGGTACGCCGGCCAAGTGCGCGCGCACCGTCGAATTAGGTGCGTCAGTCGGGATCGACTACAAGCACGACGATTTCGTCGAGGTGGTACGCAAGCACACCGATGGCCGTGGCGTCGATGTCATCCTCGACATCGTCGGCGGGGACTATCTCGGCCGCAACCTGCAAGCGCTCGCCCCAGACGGCCGACTCGTCGTGATCGCCACCCAGAGCGGACGACGAGCCGAACTCGACTTCGGCGTTTTGATGGCCAAACGAGCCAGCGTCTACTCCGCCGGACTGCGAGCCCGACCGGCCGCGCAGAAAGCTGCCATCGTGGCCGGCGTCCGTGAACAGGTATGGCCAGCGGTCGAATCAGGTGCGGTCCGGGTCGTGGTCGAGGCCGAAATACCGATGCCAGACGCCGCGGCCGCGCATCGAATCCTCGAAGCTGGCAACCACATCGGCAAGGTCCTGCTCACACATCCCTGACAGAAGTTGAGACACTAACTCCCATGAGCGATAGCTTCGACGCACCCATCGACGGCCCGGCAACTCCCGGCGATTCTGAGCGGGTCGGCCCGCGCTTCGTCGTCCTCGGCCCTGGCGGCTTGCCGATTACCGACGATTCGGCCGAAACCGACTCCGGCACCGATGACGACAGCGGGCTTGGCGACATGGTTGCCCAACCCGCGAAGGTGATGCGGATCGGCAGCATGATCCGCCAGCTGCTCGAAGAAGTACGAGCCGCGCCGCTGGACGAAGCCAGCCGGGCCCGGCTCAAAGAGATCCACCAAAGCTCATTGCGCGAGCTCGAATCTGGGCTGTCACCCGAGCTGGTCGACGAACTCGAACGAATCACACTGCCGTTCGGCGAAGACGACGTCCCCAGCGAGTCTGAACTGCGTATCGCCCAAGCTCAGCTGGTCGGCTGGCTAGAGGGCCTATTCCACGGCATCCAGACCGCACTCGTCGCGCAACAGTTGGCCGCCCGCGCGCAGCTTGAGCAGATGCGAATGGCGCTTCCGGCCGGCACGTCGGAGCCAGGCCACGGGCCGGGCACCGGTTCCGGCATGTACCTGTGACATGTAATCCGTGACACGTAAGGGCTAGCTCGCGAACAGACGCTCGATGATCTGGGCTACGCCGTCCTCGTCGTTACTCGCCGCGTGCCGCGCAACCGCCGCGAGCACCAGCGGATGCGCGTTCGCCATCGCGTAGGAGGTGCCGGCCCAGGCCAGCATCGGCAGATCGTTCGGCATGTCACCGAAAGCAACGACCTCAGCCGGGCCCACCCCTAGTTCGGCGCAAACGGTTGCCAACGTCGTCGCCTTGCTCACTCCGCGCGGACCCATCTCGACCAGCCCTCGGCCGTTGGAGTGGGTCGGCTCGACGAGGTCTCCGACCAAATCGCGGACGACGGCAAGCAGCTCGTCGACGTCCATCGATGGGTGCGAGCCGAGCAGTTTGGCGGCGCTCAGCGCGGTGAGAACGTCGAGATCGTGGTACGGCATCGTGGTGTCGAGGTCGACGTCCCAGCCACTTCGATAACCATGGCCACGGAATGCGTCGATTCCTGTTTCGACGGCGAACGACAGCTCGGGTAGCGCAGTCACCAAAATCGAAATAACCGTTGCCACTGTCTCGACCGGGATCAACGTCGAACCGACGATGGAGGCGGTGCTCAGGTCGTAGACGATGGCGCCGTTAGAGCAGATGACAATGCCGCGATGGCCAGTCGCCTCGGCGACTGGCCCGATCCAGCGCGGTGGCCGACCGGTGACCAAGACGACCGTGGCGCCGCCGGCTTCGGCGAGGGCGAGGGCCGCGACAGTGCGGGCCGAGATCGTGCGGTCAGTTCGAACAATCGTGCCGTCGAGGTCGGTAGCCAGCACCCGCGGAACCGAAGAAGACACCGCGCCACCGTACCGTCTGTTGCCGCCGGTTCTCGACTCGACGATCAGATCGGTTCCAGAACGTCGCGGCCGAGATAGGGCCGCAAGGCAGCCGGCACGACGACGGAACCGTCGGCCCGCTGATGGTTTTCCAAGATGGCCACGATCGTACGAGGAATCGCGACCAACGTGCCGTTGAGAGTGGCCGCGGACCTGACGCCGTCTTGATCACGCAACCGAATTCCCAGCCGGCGGGCCTGAAACTCGGTGCAGTTCGACGTCGAAGTGACCTCGCGATATTTGCCCTGGGTCGGAACCCATGCTTCACAGTCAAACTTGCGAACGGCACTGCTGCCGAGGTCACCCGACGCCACATCGATAACCCGATAGGGAACTTCAAGTGCATCTAAGAACTGCCGTTCCCAACCGAGCAATCGCCGGTGTTCTTCCACCGCGTCCTCGGGGGCGCAGAACGTGAACATCTCGACTTTGTCGAATTGATGAACCCGGATGATGCCCTTGGTGTCTTTACCGTAAGTGCCGGCTTCACGACGAAAGCAGGGCGAGAAACCCGCGTATCTCAACGGTAAATCGTTGGCGTCCAGGATTTCGTCCATGTGGTAAGCCGCCAATGGAACTTCGGCCGTGCCCACCAGATAGAAATCGTCGGCTTCCAGCCGGAAGACATTCTCGGCGGCTTGGCCGAGAAAGCCGGTGCCTTCCATTGCTCGCGAGCGAACCAATGCCGGCGGCAACATCGGCGTAAAGCCAGCGTCGACCGCCTGCTTCATCGCCATATTGACCAGCGCCAGCTCAAGCAGCGCGCCGACACCCTTCAGGTAATAAAAGCGCGAACCTGACACTTTCGAAGCCCGCTCGATATCGATAGCGCCGAGAATCTCGCCCAGCTCGACGTGATCGCGCGGGGTGAAATCGAACTCAGGTGGTTGGCCGACTTCATGAAGCACGACGAAATCTTCTTCGCCGCCCTCGGGAACTCCATCTTCGACCAGATTCGATAACGCCAATTGCGCTTGGCGCAGTTGGTCGTCAGCCGCCGATTGTTCGGTTTCGGCGTCCTTGACTGCGGCGGCTAATTCTTTAGCATGCGCCAGCAACGCGTTCTTCGCGTCGTCCGGCCCGCTGTTTTTGTCGGCGCTGTTCTTGTTGGCGGCAACGCTCTTGCCGAGGATCTTCTGTTCGGCGCGCAGCCCGTCGTAGCGGCTGACCGCGCCACGGCGCCGCTCGTCGGCCGCCAACACCGCGTCGACCAGATCGGGGGATTCGCCACGGGCTCGCTGCGAGGCGCGCGCGCGGTCGGGGTCATCACGAAGCAGCTTGAGATCGATCACGTGCCGAGATTACCGGTGCGGACGGCAGCCAGCCAGGCCGAGGCGGCCGCGAAGTCACTGTCGGCGGTACCTCGACGCATCGTAGGCTTTTCGCCGTCCGCGCGCGGATAGCTACCAAGGAATCGGACGTCGACACAGATCCGGCGCAGCCCCATCAGCGCTTCGCCGACGCGGGCATCAGACACGTGACCTTCGCAATCGATCGAGAAACAGTAACGACCCAGCCCCGCACCGGTTGGCCGCGACTCGATCCAGGTGAGGTTGATGCCACGCACCGAGAACTCGGTGAGGATCTCCAGCAACGCACCGGGGTGGTCATCACCGATGAAGGCGACCAGCGAGGTCTTGTCGGTGCCCGTCGCCACACTTGGCGCGGCCGGCGGCCCGACCAAGACGAACCGAGTGACCGCGCCGGCGTGATCGTGGATGTCGTCTTGCAGGATCTCCAACCCGTAACGGGACGCCGCCAACGCCGACGAGATCCCGGCGTCCAGCTCGTTGCCGGCAGCATCGACACCCGCAGCAACCGACGCGGCGGCTTCAGCGTTTGAGGTGGCCGACACGATCTGTGCCTGTGGCAGGTTGTCGGCGATCCAGCGCCGGCACTGCGCTTCGGCCTGTGGATGGGCGGCGAGCCGGTGCAACGACCCCCGATCGGTACCCGGCCGAGCAACCAGCGCGAACCCCACGCTGAGCAATACCTCGCGGCTGATGTGCAGCAGTTCACCGGTCGACAACTCGTCGATGGTCGACGAGACCCCGCCGCCGACGGAGTTTTCCAGCGGCACCAGAGCGGCGTCGGTATCACCACGACGCACCGAATCCAGCGCGGCGGAGACCGTGCGGCAGGGAAGCAGTGTTGCTTCGGCAGCGCCGGGAACGGTCAGTAACGCGGCTTCGGTGAAGGTTCCGGCCGGCCCCAGATAGGCGTATCTCATCCGTCGACCGGCGACTGGCCAGCCTGCGGTTGGCCCACCCGCGATTGGCCGGCCTGCGATGGAGCCGGCGGGCGGCCCGATCCGGCCTCACTTCGCAGCGCGAACGAGATCGCCTGCTTTTCTTCCGGTGACAGCTGCTGATCGCTGTCGCCACCCTTGACGCCCTTGGAGTAACTGCGCGTCTCGCTGCGCCCGTGAATCGCGGTCAGCACCAAACCGTCACCAGCTTCGTCGAGCAGCGCGGCCGAGAACGACATCCGGCCACCCATATCGCGAAAAGCGTCGTAGCGGACGACGGCAATGTGCCGCAACGATTGCGCGACGTCGCGGCGAACTGTCTCAAGCTGCCGCTCGGCGAGGTTCAGCTCCGACCTCATCCTGGCGATCTGTTCGACCTGGCGAGCCGCGGCGTCCACAAAAGAGATGCGGTCGGCGCCGTCTTGCAACACCAGGTAGTCGCGCCGCAACCGCCGTAACCGGAGGTGGGCGATCAGCCCGGCGATAAGGCCGACGGCAGCCAACCCGAGGGCAATCAGAACGAGCAGATCGACGGTAGAACTCGACAACGACACGGCGGTTACTCTAACGGTCCTCGGCACACTAGGGTCCCGGCATGGGTCTGCTCCGCGTCTGCTGTCTGATCGCTGGCGCGATCGTTCTTGCCGGGACGACGTCAAGCGTGGTTCGCACTCTCGTCGTCCCGCGTGCCACCACGTCACGGATGGCAGAAGCGGTGCTGGCTTTCGTCGTCCGGATGAGTCGAGCGGCTGGTGCCGCTGTCCGCGATTACGAGCGCCGTGACCAGATCTTGGCCTGGTCGGCGCCACTGGCTTTGCTGATGCTGCTGGCCAGCTGGCTGCTGGCCTATACCGGCGCCTACGCCCTGCTCGACTTCGGCGTCAGCCACCTGACTTTTGGGTCGGCACTGCGCGAATCGGGGTCGTCGATCGCCACACTTGGGTTCGCGGCGTCCGATAAAGCGACGTTGACCGTTCTCGATGTCTTCACCGCGCTGACTGGCATGGTGATTGTTGCCTTGCAGATCGCCTATTTGCCGACGCTCTACTCCGCCTATAACCAGCGCGAAACGCTCGTCACTTTGCTAGCCGCTCGTGGTGGCGAGCCGGCCTGGGGTCCGGAAATTCTCGGGCGGCATTCGTGGTTGCACCTGCTCGACGATCTGCCCGACCTCTACCGCTCGTGGGAAAGCTGGGCCGCGACGGTTTCCGAAAGCCACACCAGCTATCCAGTGCTCATCCACTTCAGGTCGCCACAACCACTGCGTTCATGGTTAATCTCGCTGCTCGCGGTGATGGATTCGGCGTCCCTACAACTCGCGCTAGCTCCGAACTCAGCACCCACCGAGGCACGATTGCTGCTGCGAATGGGATATCTGACCTTGCGCGATATCGCCGCGATCGAGTCGATCCCGGTTCGGATGGATCCCTCGCCTGACGACGATATTGCCTTGAGCTACGAAGAATTCTCCGCCGCTGTCGACCAACTGACCGCGGTCGGGCTGCCGATGGAACGCACCGCCGAAGAGGCCTGGCCCGACTTTCGTGGCTGGCGGATCAACTACGAGGACGCCGTTTACGGTTTGGCCCATCACATCGACGCCGTCCCAGCGCTATGGTCTGGTCCACGGCGGCGACCTGACCAGCCGATCCCGCCAGTACGACCGACGAACCGCAAGCCGAGCCGCGGCATGGACGGGGCGAAACTGTCGAGCTGAGCGCGCCGGGGGTCAGCCCGCAGGGTCAGTGCGCGGCGAGGCTAGAGAAGAACGTCAGCGATCCAATGATGTCGCCGTTGGTTTCGTGTAAGGGCGCGGACACCGCGTCGATAGTCACGGTTACTTTGTCCGCGCGGCGCAATCGCAGCAGCCCACGGCTCAAGACACCCGACTCGATCGCCTGAGTCGGCGGCGCACTGACGTGCTCGCCCATCAGCTCGGCCGCGCTACTGAAATCAACCACCACGAACACGTCGCCCACCAACCGCCGGCCGACCACTTGGATCGGATCTTCGGCAACGAGCGCGGCAGCGGACGCCGACAAACCGGCGACCCGACCCTCACGATCAAGCACGATGCAGGCATCAGCGGAGCTGGTCACCACGGTTACCCAGGCACGTAGGGTCTCGCGAAGCGGCGCTAGTTCTGCTGACGGTCGTTGGACAAGCGGAATGAGCAGATACGTCTCTGCTTCTTTGATCTCAGGTAAGACGACGACATCCACATCGGACAACGGACCCTCCAGGCAAGGCTTGGTGAGATCAGCGTGACACGGATTCGACGGCGTCGGAAGAGGCCATTTGGGCCCTACTCGACGGCCCCATCCGGCCTAATAGCCAAATGGCAAATAGCGCACCGAAGGCATACGAATCCTGCAAAAGCCGGTCACCGAGATGCCAGGTGCCGTGATGGCCAAGCAGAGTTTGCCCCCACCACGGACTCTCCAAGGAGAAGAATATCGTCCCGAGAATTCCAGCAATGACAGGCTTTATTCGGCGTCCATCACCGATCAACGCGCCTGCGGCAAGTGGAACGAAGCCGGCCAGGTGATGTATCCACGCCACTGGCGACAAAAGAACTTGCAACATGCCGACGAGAGCAACCGCGTCGAGTTCATGCCCGGACGCGGAAATACCGCGGGCCTTTCGATATCCAATAATGGCGACCACGACGACCGAGACGATCCACAATGCGGCGCCCAGATGCCCAGGCAGCCATCGCAGGAAGATCGACCGCAGCGACTGGTTTGAGGTGCCGGAATTGCTACCGAGTCGGCCACTGTCGAAAACCGCGCTGGTCCAGAATGCCTTGCTCGCTTGCGGCATCGCGATCACCGAAGCCAGCGAGAATCCGAGCGTCCAACACGTGGCCACCACGGCGGCTCGGCGGCGTCCGCTAAACCATAGGTAGGGGATGAACACACCGGGGGTGAGTTTGACCGCGACAGCGAAGCCGATGAGCATTCCGCGCGGCCATCTGGTCTTGGGGGAGACGCAGTCGAGCACGCACAGCGCGGTCAAGAAAATGCCAACCTGCCCGTAGCGCAGGCAGTCGCGAACCGGCACCGTCCAGGTCATAGCCGCTAAGAGGACGGCGAAAACCAGTGGCCGATATGCCGTCGGAAAGCGCCGGATCAACGGTCGGAAAGCAACCAGCACCAGCCAGCCAAGCACCGCGATGCTGCCGAGGTTCCAGATCCAGTTGGCCAAATCGGGCGGGATCACCGCGAGCGGCACCGCAAGGATCGCCGCGAACGGCGGATAGGTAAACGGCAGCAGTTGCGGAACCGGCGTCAGGTAGTTGTAAAGCGGTCGGCCGAGCAACAGCGACTGACCGGCCGATCGGTAAACGGCGAGGTCGATCATCCGATGTCCGTAGCCAGCGTAAAAACGCGGCCATAGCAGCGGAGCCAGCGCGCCAACCAGGATCAGCAACGCCACGATAGTCGCCAACGGCGCGCGGCGTCCGCCGTACAAAGCCCGTCGTACTAAGCCCGGGCCATGCCACAAATGCGCGTGTCGGTGATACGGCTCGGCAATCTCCTCGCCGGCCGGCACGGACCGCGAGGGAAGCACAGAGCCGATGACGCCGACGGGCGCGGCTTCGAAATCCTCGATGCCGGACACTCCTTCTGATCGGGCTCTATCGTACGGACGCCGAAGGCGAGTTCAGTCGCCCGGGCCGGACCGAGCGCGGGTTCCGCCGCCTGGGCCAGGTTGCTGACCGCTCAAGGATGCTGGCGCAGCGCGGGGTGATCGCGAAACCAGGCGATCGTGCGACGCAGCCCGTCGTCGATCTCCACGACCGGTGCCCAGTCAAGGGCGGTCCTCGCCAGGGTGATGTCAGGTTGGCGCACCAGCGGATCGTCTTGAGGTAGCGGGACGAACTCCAGCGTCGACGACGAGCCGGTCAGGTCGCGGATCCGCTCGGCAAGAGCAAGCACCGACAGCTCGTGCGGATTGCCGATATTCACTGGCCCGGCGAGATCAGAGTGCAGCAGCCGAAGCAAACCCTCGACAAGATCATCCACGTAACAGACCGATCGGGTTTGGCTGCCGTCACCCGCGATTGTCAACGGCTCACCGCGCAACGCCTGGCTAATGAAGGTCGGGATCGCGCGCCCGTCGTTGGGGCGCATTCGCGGACCGAAGGTGTTGAAGATCCGCACGATCGCGGTATTCACCTGGTTGTACGTGCGGTAGGCAACTGTGGTCGCTTCGGCGAAGCGCTTCGCCTCGTCGTACACACCGCGCGGACCAACTGGGTTCACATGGCCCCAGTAAGTCTCCGGCTGCGGGTGCACCTGCGGGTCGCCGTAGACCTCCGAGGTCGACGCGAGCAGAAACCGCGCGCCTTTCTGCTGGGCCAGACCAATGGCATGCGAGGTGCCCACTGAGCCAACGTTCAGGGTCTGAATCGGCAGTTGCAGGTAGTCGATCGGCGACGCAGGCGACGCGAAATGCAAGACGGCGTCTACCGGGCCGCCGACATGCAGGTAATCGGTGACGTCGCAGCGAACTAACCGGAACCGTGGGTTCTCGATCAGATGTTCGACGTTGGCCGGCGTTCCGGTCAGAAAGTTGTCCAGGCACAGCACTTCGTAGCCGAGACCGAGCAACCGCTCGCACAGATGAGAGCCGAGAAAACCGGCACCACCGGTGACGACAACTCGCCTGCCCTCATACGCCATCGGCTCGTGGGCACTGCCCTCATCAGCACTGCTCTCACTCATCAGCGCAGAGTGACCTGCCGTGAAAGCAACCCAGCGCGTGAGCGACGCTCGGCCGAGGTAAGCGCGTTGGTTTCGGCGAGTGCGGAGTCGAGCTTGGTTCGCAACTCAAGGGCAGCCTTCTCGACATCATCAGCCTCGGTTCCTGGCAGAAGATCCCAGACCGGGACGACGAGCCCGGCGGCCCGAAACGCTCCGGCATAACGACTGCCAGCGCCGACGGTGAGTTCGCGCGCTGCCTGCAACCGGGCTAGCGCGTCGAGCAACGGCTCCTCAGCGTCGGGCAACACCCAGCGCAAGTGCGTCTTGGCGCCTATCTGACACCAGTAGGCCGCGTCGACCGACGACAATTTCGCGGACGGGATGACGGCTTCTGATGCCCGCTCCAAAGACGCCGCGAGTTCGCCGTCCTCGTCGGGCATGTCATCGCCCCAGAAGCCGAAATCCGGGTGGACGACGACGTCCAATGGTTTCGGTTCGAGCAAGTCTTGTAGGCGTGGCCCGTCAGCTGCCAGCTCGGGAGCCGGCACCGAACTGCCCGGCGGTAGTGCCAACGCCTCGACCAGGGCGGCGGCAAGATCGCGGCTAATGTCACCGGAACTGGTGGGCGATTGCAGTCCGAGGTAAATAGTGCCGTCGGTGCGCACCATCGCCGGCCACGCGAGCGGTAACACGGTCGCCAGCACGACATTCCGCGACTGCTTGCCCTTGCTTGCACCTTTTCCGGCGTGATCGGCGGCATTCGCCGCGAGCCAAAGTGTCGCGGTAGCCGTCGGCACGATCTCCCGCATCGCGACCCAGTCGCACTCGCCAGCGAGCCCTTCGAATGGGCGAGTGACCAGATCCTGGGTGCGCGTCCGCCCGTCACGATCACGCCCATGGCATGCCTTGTAGCGACGTCCCGAACCACAGGGACAGGCTTCGCGCGCACCGACCACCGGAACTTCTACCGCCACTGGGACCTCCATAACCGCCAAACCGCCATGATTGGGCCAGCCTAGGTGGGTGGATCCGCTATTGCGACAGCGCCACAGCCAGCGGCGCCGCGCGGGGAAGCATGACCTCCAGGCAGCTGCCGCCGCCGTCGCGTGGGTAGGCCTTGACCGAACCGCCCTGTGCGTCGAGCAACTTCCGGACGATGTAGAGGCCGAGCCCAACACCACCGAATGGTCGGCGCTCACCACCAACCTGGTGAAATCGCTCGAAGATCCGGACATGCTCCCCTGACGGAATACCAATTCCGCGATCGCACACCTTGATCACGATCTGAGCGTCATTGGCACGAGCGATCACGGTCACCTCGCCGCCGTCCGGCGAATACTTGATCGCGTTTTCGACCAGCTGACCAACGACAATCTCCACGCTGCTCGGATCTCCCAGCGCCGACGGCAAGTCCTGCGGCACATCAAGCACGAGTTCATGCTTGCCGGTCACAACGGCGAATCCGGAAACAGTCGTATGCAAGAGCCCGGTCAGATCGAAAGGGACGCCGGCTCGCGGCGACGTAATGGAACCTGCCCGCGCTCCGAGCAGGAGCTGCTCGACCAGCGCCCCGAGCGCCTTGGTTCGTTCAAAGATCCGTTCGACCGACTCGCGACGATCCGCGTCAGCCAGCTGATCCCAATGGGTAAGCAGTGTCGAGGCGTAGCCCTGGACGACGGTGATCGGAGTCCGCAGCTCGTGACTCGTGATCGCCAGGAACACATCCTTGGTCTGCTCGACGAGCTTGGCCGGCGCACCTTCCCCTTGAGTTGTTTCCCGGACGACGGCAAGCCAGCCATCACTGTCGTCGTCAACTCGCGCCAGCGGGCTCAATGAGATCCAGATGTCGAGCACGGTGCCATCAGCTCGACAGCGCCTGCTCGCCAGCGACACGTCTTTGCCGGCTTGGACCCGAGCGAAGGCCTCGGCGCAGGTGGCGGCGGTTTCGTCGTCCGGGATGCCGGGAAACTCGCGGCCGACAACCTCTCGCGCGGGCCAACCGAACATCCGCTCCGCCCCGTCGTTCCAAGTCAAGACGATGCCGTCGAAGGTGCCGACCACCACGGCGTCTGCCATCGCGTCAAGTACCCGGAGCAGCAGTGCGTCGGCGGACATACCGTCATGGTGTCACTGTGGCGCCCGCCCGCGATCTAAGCTGGCCTCAATCGTGGCCCCGATTCGTGGTCACCCGCCGAGGAGCCACCATGCTGATCGTCACAACCAACGACCTGCCCGGCTACCGCGTCGACGAAGTGTTCGGCGAGGTGTTCGGGCTCACCGTGCGCTCGCGCAACGCGTTCAGCCAGTTCGGTGCCGGCCTGAAATCGCTCGTCGGTGGCGAGCTACGCGGCATGACGGAGTCATTGGCTCAGTCGCGCGTGCAAGTGATGCAGCGATTGGTCGACGAGGCCACCTCCAAGGGCGCCAACGCGATCCTCGCGATGCGATTCGACACCTCAGAAATGGGCGGAGTCTGGACCGAGATTTGCGCCTACGGAACCGCTGTTAGGGTCACCAAGCTCTGAGTAACCAGACTCGATTACCGTGACCGGATTCGCCTCGGTAATTCGATGACCACGGTGACTAGCGCCGCCGCCACGAACGACAACAACGACGCGCTCATCCAGGTCTGATCGGTGAAGTGAATAGTGCTGGCGATGTTCTTCCACATCGTTGCCCACCAGGAGATCCCGCCTGGATAAACCAACTGGTACATCACGAATCCGACCAGCCACGGAACCAACATCGCCCATCTGGCTGGCGCATTCTCGGAAAGATCCCAGTTGCGGATGCCCTTGAAAAGGAAATAGTCGACGACGAGAACCGCGAACATCGGCACGAACACCGACCCAATGAGTGACAAGAAGTTCGAGTAGTTACTGATGTTCACCAGCAACGCGAGCACCGTCGCGGTCGAGCCGATGACCAACGCGAGAATGCGCCTGTCCCAGTGCGGTTTGAGGTTTTGGGTACTGACCGCCGTCGAATAAACATTACAAAATGACTGGTCGACTTCGCGGATCGCCAGCACCGCGAAAGCCGCCGTACCGAGCGGAACCGCAATGAACGCGCCAAAAATATGCGTGCTAGCGCCGTCTTTAGCGACAGTCAGAATCGCGATCAGGCCGAGGGCATAACAGGCGATCTGAGTAAAGCTGTAGCCGACCACGGCCGCGCCGAACGCGGTCTTCGGCGAACGTGAGTGGCGGGTGTAGTCGGCCGCGACCGGCACCCACGAAATGGCCACCGCGAGCGTCGAGTCGACGCCTGGCCAGAAACCGCTCCACGAGCCGTGCGTCAGGCTCGGCAACGGATGCCGCAGTAGCTGCACGAACAGATAGATCATCACGATCGCGACCGCGACCGTCACATACTTGCGCAGCACCCGGACGGCGCCCAACGGCCGCAGCGCCAACACCGTCGTGACCACGCCGGCAATCACAATAAAGGCGTCGTTGGGCACGTGCGGCGCGACCTGGTGGGATGCCGCGGCGATCGTGACGATTTCGAAGGTGCCCCAACCGAGCAGCTGCATGATGTTGAGCACCGTCGGCAGGTAGGACACCTTCGCGCCGAATAAGCCGCGCAGCAAGACCATCGCTGGCTGACCGAGACGAGCCCCCGGCACCGCCGAAAGACCGACCGCGATCGAGCCGAGCACGGTACCGATCACGGTGGCCAAGATCGCGGCAGCGAACGACTCTTCTGGAGTTTTCGGCCCGAACGGCTGCAGCACCACCATCGCGCCGGTGAAGCCGAGCAGGCTGACGCCGAGGTTGCCCCACAGCCCGACCTGGTCGAAGAAGCCAAGCGTTTTGACCGCGGGTTGATCGAGAGTGATCGGCGCTTCGGCGTGCCGTTGATCGGGTACTGCTGGGCTGTTAACGACGGTGTCTGTTGCCATGGAGTGAGCCTTCCTGGCCGGCTTTGCCGGCACGCTCCCTACGCCGGCATTACCCGGACAGGTTCGAGCGGTCGGCGGCCCGATGCCAGGTTTTCGCCTGGCCAGCCGCCCTCTCAGCCCGGTTCGTCCGAGCTCCCGCGATTGCGCCGCCCAGCATACGGCGTCGACTTGCCAACTCATTCACCGTCCGCGCTCTACGATAACGGCCGTGACGATCGCGGTGAGCGCCTGCTTCGTGAGGCCCGGCAGAGTGGGTGGCGCCGAACATGCGCTCTACAACCTGCTCGACGGCCTGCGCCGCGAAGTCGACGTCAATCAACCGTGGTCGGTCGTGACCGCTGAACGACTCGAGACCGATTTCGATCTCTCCCCGCTTCGCGTTCAGCGCGTGCATGTGCCAGGGATCCGCAATCGGATCGCGATAGAAAGCCTCGCGCTGCCCACTATGCGCAAAGTCGATCACTGGCTCCTTCCAAACTATTTCACGCCGCCCGGATTGCGCGGTCGGATTGTGACAGTCATCCACGATGCGCAGCACGAACACTTTCCAGAGAATTTCTCGGCCAGAAAACGTGCCTGGCTAACGGCAGCCCATCGCCACACGATGCGGCGAGCCGATGTAGTGGTGGCAATTTCGCGGTTCGTCGCCGACGATCTAATCCATCGCCACGGTGAGAGATTCTCTAGGAAAGTGCGGGTCATCCCCAACGCGGTCTCATTCGATCGATTGACCGCAGGTGAGCTACCGTCGACCGTGCCTACTGATCGCGAGCTGGTTCTTTGCGTTGCCGCCAACTATCGACACAAGAACCTGCCGACGTTGGTGCGAGCGTTCGATAAGCTCCGGCGTCAGCGCGCCGACGTCCATCTCGTATTGGTAGGCCAATCGCCCGACCAACTGCTTGGCGCGCGGAAGGCAGTCGGCCTCAGCTCCCTCATAGGTGACTTAGGACTCAACGATCTGGTCACCACTTTGGGCTACGTCTCCGACGCGGAACTCGGCGCGTTGTATCGCGCGGCATCGGTATTGGCGATGCCATCTCTCTTCGAGGGCTTCGGTCTACCCGTGGTCGAGGCTCTCGGTTTGGGTTTACCGGTCGTTAGTACTCGTGCCAGCTCACTGCCCGAAGTCTCTCTGAGCCTCGCACATTTCGTTGACAATCCATTAAATGCAAGTGAGATGGCGTCGGCACTGGCCACCGTGATCGACATGGGCGACAGTGCACGGCCATCGCCATCTGACGTCGAACAGGTTTGTACTCGCTATGACCCGGCCACCATCGCGAAGTCTTATCTCGCAGCCGTCCTCGGGTGACGTCTGGACTCAGCGCGCCGACGCAATGTGGCGATTTTCTGACCGCCTGACTACGGGCCTAACCTTTCTCGTCAGCGACTGACATTCGCATCGCGGGACGTCGCCTCATAATATTCACAACGAACGCGGAGTTCGTTCTCAGATAGCGCCGCCAAAGCCTGCGCGGCTCACACCAGAGCCGGTATGACCACTCGAGGCCATGCCGTTGCATCCATAGAGGCGCCTGCCGAACCGTACCCGCGTGGAAATCGAAAGCCGCTCCGACTCCGATGAGGACTTTCGCCGTCAAGCGGTCTTGATGCTCGTCCATCCAATACTCCTGCTTCGGAGCGCCCAAACCAACCCACACCAAATCGGCTCCACTTGCGTTAATCTTCGCGACAACCTCAGCATCCTCGTCGGCGGTAAGCGAGCGGAACGGCGGCGCGAAGGAGCCTACGATGTCCAACCCTGGAAAATCTCGTAGGAGACGTAACTTCAGCCGATCCAACGTCTCGGCAGTTGTACCGTAGAGGAAAACAGAATGCTCCGAGTCGGCAAGACGCGAGCACAGTTCAAGCATCAGATCCGGACCATAGACGCGTGTGATTCCGATAGCGCCCGCGCTCCGACCGCACCAGACAATCGGCATGCCATCCGGCGTCGTTAGCCCGGATTCATTGTGAATCCGCATCAATCTTGGGTCGCGCTGGCACTCCATCACGGTGTGAACGTTGGTCACGCATACATAGTGACGCTCGCCTTCATTAAGCCACCGCTCGATTTCCAAGACGGCGTCCGAAAGAGACACCGCACTGATCCCCACTCCCAGGACATCGAAGCGCGGCAGACTGGTCGCCATACTCCTCTCTCGACGTGAAAGAGCTTCGACCTGAGTGACCGAGCCGCACACCGCAAATACAGGGCCTCCGCTACTACACTGATCGGGTGCCTGACGATAGCGATTCGGCAGGACCAGGCATACCCCGGATCGCGGGTCCTACAGTCGCGTACTGGATAGGGACCATGGTCGCCCTAGCGGGGAGCCTCGCGCGAGGGAAGATTTTCGCTGTCGCGCTCGGCACCAGCGGCGTCGGTATATTGGCTCAGCTAGCGAACTTTGCAGCTCTGTTAACCGGTCTGTCGACTCTCGGGCTGTCTACAGCGGGAATCACGCTGCTAGGACGTGAAGAAGGCAACAACAACGATCAGCGGCGACGGATCGTCTCAACGATCGTCCTGCTACCGATCGCGATGTCCGTCATCTTGGCTTTGGCTGCGGCCTTCGCCTCTGGACCTCTATCCCGGATCCTCCTCGGGTCGCCACATCACAGGCTCTACGTCGTACTCGCGGCCGCATCCGTACCCGCAAACGTAGTGTCGAATGGCTACCAGATCGTCCTCCAGGGTCATCGCCGCGCTTGGCGCACGACCTGGAATAGCGCAATCTCCGCTGTCGCAATGGTTGCTGCCGTCGCACTCCTCGTCGTCCCTTTCGGAATCGTGGGTGGGGCACTAAGTGTGCTCGCAACTAGCGTCGCTGCAGCCATCGTCGTGCTAGTCCGTGAACGAGCAGTCACCGCTGAAGTCTTGCCACCCCGTAAAGCAACCGCCGCTGTAAATCGCACCCTCGTACAATTTGGTGTCGCAAGCCTCATTGCGGGGTCAGCAACATCCGTCGTCGACCTGGTTCTCCGGTCAGCCCTCGTTCGACACTCAGGGACTGCGGCAAACGGCATCTACCAGCCGGCTTATCTGCTCGGGACGCTGATATTCGCCCAACTCGGCGCTGGTCTCATCGCCGCAGTGACACCAGGCCTCTCTGCAGCATGGCGGCGCGGAGATACAACGTCGGCAACAGTACAAATCTGCGGAGCTCTACAACTTTCACTGCTCTCCATGGTTCCGCTCATCTTGGTTGGCACAGCTTTCAGGACCGCCTTGATCGCGACAGTTTTCAGCCATTCCTTCGTGGGTGCGGCTCCCGTACTAGCCCTCGCCCTTACCGCTGAGCTTCCTCGTGCAGTGACCTATGCCATTGGAGGGTTACTGTTGCCTGCCGGGCGCATCCGCGCATGGACAGGTATGGGCGTCAGCGCCGACGCTTTACGGCTCGTTGTCGGACTTATTCTCCTGGATGCGCTCGGAGCAGAAGCGCTCGCCATAGCACTTCTGGTGGACTGGCTATTCATGGCAACTACCACCATCATCATGGTAAAACGTCTCGGCATTCGACTGGGCAGACAAGTATCCGCCCGGGTGATTGTGGCCGCTATCGTCGTTGCGGCGACCTATACGTCTACACGAATCTCGGTAAACCAGACGGTTACAGCAGTTATTCTCATTGCAATAGCAGCCGGGTGGGTGTGTTCGATTGCAACAACCCGACAACGGCAATCCGCGACCGCTGCGCCTGCGGCGGCCCTTTCCTTAATTACATCATGGCGGCGAATAAAGTGAACTCGCAAACTTCATGGTGGTTATCTCTCGGTGAGAAATATGCACGGCAGCACGTCCGTACCGCTCGGCAAATGCCGAACATCCTCAGGGAAGCATGGCGGTACGTTCATGCCCATCGCCGCTATGCCTCCGCCGCAGCAGAAGCCGGTATCAACATAACCCTAGTGCCATTCCCGCAACTTATGGACCGTTCTCGCACAACACCGTTCGATCCACACTATGTGCATCAAGGGCCCTGGACACTCCGTCATCTTACGGCTACGAAACCTAAACTTCACGTGGATATTGCCTCGTATGTAGGCTACCTCGGCTTCTTCGCAACGGTCGCACCCACTGAGTTCGTCGATATTCGCCCAGTCAAACTTGGAATGCCGGGTGTGACAGAACACGAGGGTTCAGTTCTCAAACTACCCTACGATGACCAGAGCCTTGCCTCCGTGTCTTGCCTTCACGTCGTAGAACATATCGGACTAGGTCGGTACGGCGATCCACTTGATCCACTCGGCACGGCTCATGCCTGCGCCGAACTTGCGAGAGTTCTCGCTCCCGGTGGTATTCTTTACCTTTCGGCACCCATCGGTCGACCTCGAGTCTGTTTCAACGCACATCGAGTACACAGCATGGAACAGCTTCGACAGTACACCGCCCCGCTCCGCTTGCTGTCATTCGATGCAGTGCTCGACAACGGCTCCTACGTCGAGGACTGCGATAGCGAAATAATCACGACCCAAGAATATGCGTGCGGATTGTTTCGCTTTACGCGTTGAGATTCATCTGAGCAAACAAACGTGAAAATCGTTGGCGATAACTGTGCTCAGCTAATGTACGACGAAACCCAGCTTCCGCGATCCGGTCGCGCCGATCCTGGTTTTCGATGTGGTACCGACACAAAGCCACGACTTCGGACACATCGTCATAGATCAGAATCTCACGCCCCGGCTCGTAATACTGCTCAAGACCCTCAGCGTCACCAGTCAACAGTAGACCGCGACACGCCGGGATCTCGAATACTCGGCCTTTGATCTGCCGCTCCGCGCCTTGCGAGGATTCGGTTAGGTTCAAACTCACACAGCTCTGCTCGAAAATCGCGATCATCTCATCCTGTGACGTGCGCGTGAGCCCTTCAAGATGGCGCAGGTACCGAGCCCCGCCGAGTTGACTTACTCCACGGGTACTCAGTCCTCGACGCTGCCATCGTCCGATCCCCCATCCCGCACCCCAGGTACGAACGTCAATGCCTGACTCCCGTATAAGACCGATCACCTCACTCCGGCTGCCATAGTTCTGCCCGACGAAGGTCACATCGTGACGCTGAGGTCTGTTCCCAGGCTTGTACCGGTGCGTGGCAGCCCCCCACTGAGTCTGTAGAACATGCGAAATGCCGGCCGCACGATACCTTGGCAAGGCACTCGCTGCCGTCGTTGATACGAAGTTAAAACACGGCGCCCAGTTAACTGTGAAATCATCGAACCGCCAATGGTCGTCGCAGAACCAGTTAAAAGTCACAGTGTCGCCGGACTCGGAGATTTGACGAATTCCGATCGGATCGAGCTCCTCGCGAAACAGGCAGGAGAAGAGCAGGTCCGGCCGAGTCTTTGTCACTAACTTAATGAGCGTGCTCGTTGCGGCATCGCCGGCCCTATGCAAATGGATGTCGAAGTAGGTTACTTCATGACCCATGTCGACGAGTGACTCGAAGAAGTTATAGTACTCAAAACCGTACCCGCGCTCACGAATTCCGTAATCGTAAAGCGGCGCTACGAAGAGGATACGCACCCCAGCCCCCTCCACTCAAATCAAAGGTTGGTTGGCATGTTGTCGAGCTCTGGGCTCCTAGTCAGCGCACCGGCCAGATAGTCTAGCCATATGCTACCTGTTTCGGTAATCATGGCGGCGTGCAACGCCGAGGGCACCATTCTCTCTGCGGCCACCTCCATTCTTGAGCAGGATCATGATGACTTTGAGCTCATCGTCGTCGACGATGCCTCCACCGACCGCACACTCCAGATCCTAAAATCGCACCCCACGCTCACCCGTGCGCGAGTACTCACGACCGTCAAACATATCGGTCGCAGCGCGGCCCGTAACCTCGCCATCGCCGAGTCCAGTTATGACTTGATCGCAATCATGGATTCCGACGACTTCGCCCTCCCACACCGACTGCGTGCTAGCTCGGAGATAATGGCCTCACAGCCGGACGTCGCTGGCGTCGGGGGGCAAGCGGTCGGTCTTCACGACGGACAGCTTTGGCGCTTCGGGCACGGTCTCACGGAGTCCTCCGAGATAGCAGCCGCGTTGCACGCGTTCCAGATGCCGCTGGTGCACCCGACAATGATGGTACGGAAGGCCGCTTTCGAAGAAGTCGGCGGTTATCGGGAAAACTACGTGCCGTGCGAAGACCTAGATTTCTTTGCACGTGCCAGCCAACAGTTCAGCTTCATTGGCTCTGAGGACGTCTGGCTTCTTTACCGTAAACCACCACGTTACTCGTGGCATGACCTGTGGCGTACAGAAGTTAATAGATCTCGCTTGGAGCGAACCCACCGTATCGGACAACAACCCAACCACTTCGCGAGCATAACTCACGATATTGGCGTGGCATGGCTATCGGCCAAGCAGTGGGGCAGCCAGCGCCTGCGCCCGATTGACTACGTCGAACATCCAATGGGTTCCAGTCTAGAATATGCACGAAGCCGCTGCATCGAACTTGACGGTTCATCGTCAAGTTCGATGCCTTAGTATCTTGCGCCAGGCTGCGGCTACTAACCTCGCTAGCCAAAACTGAACTGGCCAAGCGTCAATTACCGCCGGCACCCAGCCAGATAGTTCGCCGTAATGAATACTTCTTCCCGTTCGCTATAGATCACTTTCTCTAAACCGTCGACGAGAAGCCTGAAGATGTCATGACTAGGGCCGAGAAGATTGATGAAGTCCCGTAGAAATGTTCTAGAGTCGATGTTCGCACCACCGAATTCAAACTGGACGAATCCGATCCGGCCTTCCGCCAGCATGCCTGCGCTGCCAACAAGTACTGCTAAATCATGGCCTTCCGCATCAATTTTAAGAACATCGATATGCGCGATATTATTATCTATGCAATATTCATCGATCGTTACCAGCGCCACGACTTCCTGTTCAGTCATGGACATCCCATGCGTTGACAGATCGCGTTCGTACAACGAAGACAGTCCTGATTGCGATAGGACGCCGTGCAGTACAGCCTCACCCACATGGTCACTTACCGCGCTACGAACGCATGTAACGTTTAGCTCCGCCGTCGTCTTCTCTAACTTCCTATACATGGCAACCGATGGTTCGAAGGCATGTATGTTCGCGGTCGGCCAAAGGTGGGCAGCCTGAGTAGTCCAGTCACCGGCATTGGCACCGACATCAAAGATCACGGTGGCATCTGGCACGGATGTTCTCATGTGCCGAAGGGCGACAATTTCACCCGACCTCGCCACATCGCTCGGACCGTAATTCCTCCCGGCAAGTGTGGCTGAGTGCAGTCGACGAAAGGTCCGCTGATAGCGCGCCCGCCCGGCAAAAATAGCTAGAGATCGACCCACAACACGCCCGGTAGCGCCCATGCGGGAAACCGTACCAGCCAGACATAATCTCCGGGCTGAATGAGGCGCAGTTCTACGACACGTTGCGATGACACCGCACAGCTTTAGGACCAGCCCAACGTTAACTGCGAGTAGACGCTGTCGATAGTCCAGCTCGTGTCATCGCTCGAATCAGTACACCCAGCTCCGGGAGCCCGTCCTCGCCATCCACGCAGTCACGAATAACACTACGGATTCCTGAAGACAGTAAGAAGCTTGTCTTCGACAAGATAGTCATAGGGTGGAAGGTGACTTACGAATAACCGCCGCCGCACAAGCGAAGAACCCTCGTGCCTCGCGCAGCCAAGCCAAGCGCGTCGACAAGTGATCGGGAGTCCTGCGCGTGTGCCAGGCGCGCAGCCGATAATACAGTGCGCGACTAAGAAGCTGACTGGCAAACACCGCGCGCCAGAGCCGATCCGCGATCAGCCCAGCTCCGATATCGCTCCGATAAAAATCGTGGAGTGCGACAGCCCAATCTGTGTTCTGCGCCTTCGCGGGATCCGCGCTCGCGCCCATATGGTGAAGAATCCGCGCAGCCGGAAGATGGACTAAGCGCCAATCCGCCCGATGCAGCCGGAGGCAGAGCTCGAAATCTTCGGCATACATGAACCAGCGCTCGGATAATCGTCCGACTTCCTCAAGAGCTTCGCGCCGGAGCATGAGACAGGCGCCCGATAGCCATTCCACATCACGAGGTCTGTCATCGTGAATACCTGCGAGCAGGTTTAGTCCTTCCAGGATTGGGAAACTCCGGCTAAACCGGCTGAGCATAGTGGCATGAGTAAACATCCGCCACAGTGTCGGTTGACGACCACCGGATAAAACCTTGAGTCGTCCGGTCGGATGGCTAATCGCTGGACCTGCGGCACCAATGGATATGTCGCAGCTAAGAAGAGCGAGCAGCTGCCCGATCGCACCAACCTCTAGGACTGTGTCGGGATTTAGTAGCAGAAAGTACTCGCCATTACAGCCTTCGAGTGCTTGGTTCACGGCCTTAGCAAATCCAACATTAACCGTATTACGGATCAACCGAACCCAAGGGAATAGCTGTTCGACAAGCTCGGCACTGTAGTCGTCAGAGGCATTGTCGACCACCACCACTTCTCGGATATCTGGCTCAGTTTCCAGTTGGACTAGACAAGCCACGAGAAATGCTGGAGTCCGAAAGCTGACAAGTATGACGGATACAGTTCCTTCTAAGGACCGAGATACGTAAGGTCGATCGCATGGTACCTCAACAAGAACCTGCCGCTGAATAGCCCGTCTCATATGCACCTACGTACGAGATTTACTGCCGCGATAGGCAGATATGCCGGGTAGTAGCGAAGCATGAGACGTGGGTGTGAGAATTGTATCCGGCGCCGGAGGCGCCGCTCCTCCAATACTGTCATTGAGTTCCTCGAATTCCCGTGCCGATGCCATTCGTACAAAGGTTCCGGTATAAACGCACCAACCATACCCGCGTCAAGAAATGACAACCAGAGGTCCCAGTCTTCTAGCGCTGGCCAATCACGGTAACCTCGCGTCTGCTCGTAGGCATCGCGACGAATCATCGCCGCCCGGCCCCCAATATAGTTCCCGGAACAGATCAACTTGCGGGGAGAGAACGAGCGCACCGATGCTACGCCACTTTCTTCCCCCGAAAGGGCCATTTGCGTGTAGCAATAGCCGACTGACTTATCTCTCGCAAGTGCTCTAATGCAGCTCTCCACGAACGTCGGCGCCAATCGGTCGTCAGCGTCCAGTGTTATAAAGAATCTTCCGCTGGTCAGACTGATCGCCTCACGCAATGTACTTACTAACCCCCGATTCTCTCGACGGATAGAGATTATCGGATATCGCGCACCGAGCGCCTCGACTATGGCTGGCGTGTCATCCGTTGAACCATCGTCGATGACGATAACCGATCCAACTTGCACTGTCTGGGCGAATACAGAATCGATACAGTCCGCGAGAAAGCGCCCGTAGTTGTACGCCGGGATGAGAACGTCGATGTCCGTTCCGTTAATACGCACCGCTACCTCGCAAGACAGCCAAGGTAGTTTTCCAAAGAATCATCAGGTCGGCTGCGGGGGACCAGTTCTCTACGTAATAGAGATCGAGGCGGACGGCTTCGTCCCACGACAATGCGCTGCGGCCACTCACTTGCCACAACCCGGTCATGCCAGGCCGAACAAGCAGCCGCCGGCGCACGTCAGCGCCGTCTTGGGAGACCGACGCGGGCAACGGCCGCGGGCCGACCAGCGACATCTGCCCAAGCAGCACGTTCAACAATTGCGGCAACTCATCTATCGAGAATCTGCGCAGCCAACGACCTAACGGAGTGATCCGGTCGTCCGCTCGTACCTTCACGAACATTCCGCCGCGATTCTGGTCGGCCCTAGAAGCGATGATGTCAGCGAATCGTGCGTCGGCACCGTCGTACATCGTGCGGAATTTGTAAATCGAGAACGATTGACTACCGCGCCCAAGTCGTTGCTGGCGAAATACGGCTGGCCCTTTGCTCGTCAGCCGAATCGCGAGCCCGACCCCGATCAGTAAAGGGGAAAGCAGTAGCAGCAACCCCAGCGCGGCTAGCTGGTCGAGTAATGATTTAAGTAGCTGCTTGCCGCCATCCAACTGAGGTTCTTCAACGTGTAATAGCGGTAACCCAGCGACTGGGCGAATATGAATTCGCGGCCCAGCGACGTCAATCAGGGTTGGTGAGACAAGCAGGTCGACGCCACTACCCTCCAGTTGCCACGATAAATCGCGCAACTTCGAGGGCGTAAAGCCGGACGACGCAACCGCGACGGTGTCGGCGTCCATCCTGGCCAACATCTCGAGCAGTTTCGACTCTTGACCACTGAGATCGTGCGCGGATGGCGACCAGGTACCGGCAACCTGATAACCCGCATGTGGCGAGCGAGACAGTCCATCGGCAAGGCTGCTGACTGAGGTAGCTGTACCAACGACGAGCACTCGGTGCATGCATAACGCCCGCCCGCGAAGCTTTTGCAGCACTCGACGAGCGCCATAACGGCCAAGCAGCGTGGCCGCGAGACCCATCGGCATCGCCAGCGCGACAAAGCCCCGGGAGAGCGGCACCTTGCCGACGAAGGCTACAAAGGCCACTAGCGCGGTCACCCGAATCGCGGCATCACCAACCCGCCGAAATTCCTCGGAGCCAAGCCCGATATTGCGGGAGCCGTAAGCGTGGGTGCTTGCCAATGCGAGCACCCAGACACCGGCCATAATCGCCGCGATCGCGTAATAGTCGACGCCGTGCGAAACAACGAGGCCGGCACGCTGTCCCCAACGCAACCGAGCCGCGGCGGTAGCGGCGGCGAAAAGCACGACAGCATCGACGGCGATTAGTGCGGCCCGGTACCGACGCTGCCAAGCCGCGCGCGCGGCCGGTCCGGCCGGTAGTTGGCTCAAGGCGGCAGGCGCATCGACGCGTGGCGAGGCGAACGGCAGCAAGTCAGCCACCGAGTCGACGGCCACTGTCCGCGGCGAGGGGTCTGCGCTCACCGTTGGTACCTCGACCGCCAGAGGCCCGAGCATGAGCCGCCAAACGGGCGTCATTCACCCGAATAGCCGAGCTGTCTTCGACCAGATACCGCTACTTCAGCAACCTCGAGAGCCGACGATCAGCGAGCGGCTTGCCGCCGGTCTGACAGGTCGGGCAGTACTGCAACGACGAGTCGGCGAACGACACCTCGCGCACGGTGTCGCCGCAGATCGGGCACGGCGCTCCGGTGCGCCCGTGCACCCGCATATTCGACTTCTTTTCCGCTTTGAGTTCGCCCGCATCAAGGTCAGCGGCCCGCTTTACGGCGTCCCGCAACGTGGTGATCATTGCCTGATACAGGACGCCGACATCGTCGGCTGTGAGCGAGTTGGCGACCTTGAAGGGCGACATCTTCGCCACGTGCAAAATCTCGTCGCTGTAGGCATTACCGATGCCAGCGATAATCGACTGATCGCGCAGCAGTCCTTTGATTTGGGTACGGCGTCCGCGCACGATGGCCTCAAGCGCGTCAGCGTCAAAGGCCTCGGCAAGCGGATCGGGGCCGAGTCTGGCCACACCCGCGATAGTGCCCGGATCGGTCACCACATAGGCAGCCAATCGCTTCTGGGTACCGGCCTCGGTGATATCGAAACCGCTGCCGTCGTCCAAGACAACGCGCAGCGCGATCGGCGACTTGCCCCCCGGCCGCAGTGGTGTCGCAGGAAGCTCAGCGCGCCAACGCAGCCAACCAGCCCTCGCGAGATGGACGACGAGGTGCGGCCCTGATGTCTCGATGTCAAGAAACTTGCCGTACCGATGAGTGGCCACAATCGTCGTCCCGTGCAGAGCCGAGGCGGGCGGGTCAAACGTCTTCAGCACATGAAACGCGCCGACGTCGACCCGAGCAATGGTGCGCCCGGTCGCTCGGGTAGCGACGAACGATACGAGCGCTTCGACTTCGGGTAGCTCCGGCACAGCTTCGATAATGCCCGATCAGACCGTCCCCTGGCGACGAAGCGCCTCACGTTTCACCTATCCATGTGGCGCAGGCAAATCAGAGGTTCCAGTCAGCTTGAGCCAGATGCGCCATGGACCAAAGCATGAGCGTCCTTGATAAGCAGAAAGAGATGGAGCTCATCGGTGGGCGACTGCTCGAAATCGAAGTTGAGGTAAAAGCGCTTCGCGTCGTCATGCAGGGCATGGACAAGTAGCGCCCGTACGCCCACCAACTCAGCTGCCTGTACGGCATGGGTGATGGCATCGCGGAGGAGATGCGCGCCTAAGCCTTGGTTTTGTTCCTTGCTGTCTACCGCAAGTCTGCCGAGAAGAATGACCGGCACCGAGTCAGGCTGATTTCTGCGCACTTTGCTTGGCGCACTCCGGTTTTGCACCGAGGCCGTGCACAAACAATAGAACCCGACGACGTGGCCGCCCGCGTTAGTGGTGACATACGTCCGGGATGCTCCGTTTGCTTGATTAGCTAGGGCCCGCTTCTTGATCCATTCGTCCAGTGTCAGCTCGCCGCAATCAAACTCCGCAACATAATCTTCAGCAGTAAGCAGACGCGGAATCGAGTACGGCCCACTCACTCGAAGATCGAGCCTTCGGCGAAGAGTCTGCTCAGACGCGGCTTGTACTGAACAGGCCGATCCAGGACGGCGTTGAACTCAACCCAAGCGGCGTCATCAAGCTCGAACAGCCGCCTGTCGGCAAGCACCTCGCGCGCATGCGCGACGGCAGCCTGCACGGTGAAGTCGGTCACGGTCGTTCCCTGGGTTTCCGCAGCGTGACGAATCAGGGCGTCCTGCTCAAGCGAGACACGGACGGCAATTCGAGCATTCTTCGTGACGGTCATGCGTCTACTGTGTGCCTATTAGGCGTACAAGTCAAGCCTATTCTCGACACCGAGCTTGCCGAATAGACCACTTCCGGCTGGACCTAGAGCGACTTGACCTTGGCTGCGCCGGTGGCAGCCGCTTCTTTCGCCGAACGCTTAGCTTTGCGTACCAGGTGCCTCTTGCGATGCGGCGTCAACCCGTCGATGACAAGGCCGAGCCCGATGCCCAACATCCAGACATCCTTGGCAATCGGCGTACCTTGTTGACTCGGTCGGACGCCGTCCTGACGCGTCATGCCCGGCGTCTTGAGATACATCCGCAGCAGGCTGCCGGAGAAGCCGACCAAGGCACCGCCGGCAAGCAGCGGCGACACGAACGGCGAGAGCAGCGATGCTCCGATCGCGACCTCGCCGACCGCCAGGGCTTTCGTGAAGACCCTGGGATCAACTTTGTCGAGGAACGGGTACGTGCCAACGGCCATGCCGTGCACGCCTTTGGCGGTTTCGTCGTCGGCGTTGAGCTTGCCGAGCCCTGAGTTCAGGATGAAGGCCCCGGTCGCGACACGGGACGGAATGTGACTGAGCTTCATGGTGACTCTGATACCCATCTGACGGCGATTACACCCCTGCCCGAATACACCTGGCACAGCTCATCGGCCCTGCTCATCTCGACGCGCCCGTGCGCCTCGCTAGTGCGACTCGCTAGTGCGTCGAAGTCGCGGCCAAATTTTGCAGGAAGGACAGCGCCAGCGGGCCGGCCACCGTGCCACCACTCTGACCGTCCTGCACATACACGGCAAAGGCGATGTCGCCCTGGTAACCGATCATCCAGGCGTGCGTTTTCGGGGAGGCACCGCTGCCATATTCGGCCGTACCCGTCTTGGCCATCACCGGCGAGCCGGGTGCCTTCGCGAGCACGGTAGCCGTACCACTTGTCACTACTTCACGCATCAGCGAACGCAGTTGTGAAATCGCGGACGCCGGCAGTGGGCTCGTGGCCGGTGTTGGCAACGTGGAGGCGATTGCCGGCGCGGAACCTGCGGCCGGCGCGGAACCATTCGAACCCGCAGCCGCCGAGCCAGCAGTGCTCCCACTTGGGCTCGAACAATCGGCCGCCTTTTGGTTCGCCACCAAGGACGGAGCGATATAGCTGCCGCGAGCCACACTGGCCGCCGCGATAGCGAGGTCGACCGGGCTCACTAAGGTCTCGCCCTGGCCGAACGAGGTCGCGGCAAGATCGACGTCGGTCTTCGGCGTCGGCACACCGCCACGAAACGCCGCGGTGCCTAGCGACCAGCAGGCACCGATCCCGAGCGATGCGGCGGTATTCGGCAGAATCGGTCCGGCGACATGGCTACGCAGACTGATAAAGGCACTGTTGCAGGATTTCGCGAAGTCGGTATGAAAAGGCGTATCGCCGAAAGCTTCACCCTCATAGTTGTGAAACGTCTTGCCCTGGACGACGACTTGCGCCACGCATGGCACATTCGTATCCACATTGAAGCCACCCTCGAGCAATCCCAAGGTCGTGACGACCTTAAAGGCTGAGCCGGGTGGAACCTGGCCGAGCAAGCCGGTGTCATATCCGGTGAAGGGTCCATTCGATACCGCGATCACCTGACCGGTCGAGACGCGTACCGCTACCAACGCCGCCGGTTGCGTCGTCACGGTCGAGAGGGCAGCGTCCGCGGCGTTCTGAACATTCTGGTTAAGCGTGGTGTGCAACGGCGTTCCGTTCACCGGAGCAACTTGATCGACGACCGTTGGGGCGGGCACACCGCCTGAATCCGGTGCGCTACCCGAATCGGGAGCACCTGAATCTAGTGCGCTGGGAAATGCCGACGCGCTACCTAAAGCCGATGTCGAGCCCGAAGCTGGCGCACTCGCTAACGCCGAAGCCGCATGTACGATCGAAATTTGATAGCCATTCGTGCCACCCAATTGGGTGTCGTATTCTTTTTCCAAACCAGATAGCCCAGCATTGTCACCAGCGATATACCGGCCGTTCGAGTTATCGACAATCTCTTTGGTGACCGGCCCGACAGTACCGACGAAAGCTCGGGCGAAAGCGTGCGACGGGCTCAGTGCTTCGGTTTCGTCGTGCAAAATCACGCCAGGCACAGCCTGCACTTTCGCCGCGACAGGCGCGAAATCCGGCTCCCGCAAAGTAATGACTTCGACGAACTGGTCGGCTGGCGCACTCTTGATCCGGCTAGCCAACGACGATCCGTCTACTCCCCACGTCTGCAAAGCACTGGCTAAAGCTGTGGCGGTCGCGACGGCGTCAGTGGTCTTGCTCGGCTCGACTCCGATGTCGACCACCGGCCGATCTTCAACGATCGGCTGGCCCGAGCCGTCGAAAATCGTCGCCCGGGTAGCGGCGATCCGGGTGTAACTCAAAGAATCACCGTCGCCAAGACCTGGCTGGATCGTTTTCGGCGACCAAATGACCTGCCAGTTGCCGTTATCTTTGGTGAATTGGACGCTGCTCTGATAGGTCCACTTCGAACCACCAGGAAGCGTCCAGGCAACGGTCAGCGTGGCGGTGTCGACTGCCAACCCTGCCGCAGCCGGCGCCGACTTAACCGCGCCGACAGTGACATCAACCCCGCGCCCCAACAGATCCTTCGTGATTGCCGTATAGGCGGCCTGCGTATCGGCGCCGGTGACACCACGCGCGTAAGTCGGCGTGGCTAGATTCCCGCTGCTCCAGGCTTTCGCGAACGCATTGGCGACATCCCCGACCGACTGACCAGAACCAGATGACCCCGAGTTGCTCGACTTCGCCGACGAACCGTGACGCGAATTCGGCCACACCAGCCAGCCAATAACTCCGACCACCAAGAGCACGACCACAGTAAGGACGACCGGAACCACTGGCCCTCTTCGGCGTCCGCCGTATCCGCGCGGACTCATTGGAGATTGCCGGTAACTCATGCATGACTCCCGAGGTCGTCGGTTGGTGTGCGCCCTGGCAATCAAGCCAGACCAGACGGCGCCTCGTCAGACGAGGAGCCAGCGCATCGATTCATCCGACACCTGCCCGGATGAAATCCACAGTGCATGACGCATGCACTGCACGCATCATCGCAGAAGTGCCGTGCCCGCTCAGAACCTGTGTGGATGCGGCATGAGTAGCTCGACATTACGATCATCGATACGACCCCGACCAGACGGCTCGGCGTCACCTGCGGACCTTCGCTGCCAAGCGTTGAGAGCCAGCTCACGTGATAGTGATGCCAGCGCGGTTGGGTCATTGAGATCGGCCGGCACCTGAGCCGGCGCGGCCGTGTCGAGCACCGTCGCGATCAGTGACAACGTGCCGTCGTGATTATCGGCCAGCTCGACAATTCTCGATTGCTGCGGCCAATCGACGTGCGATGCCGTGGTGATCTCCCAGAATCCGCCAGGTGCCCCGCAATGGGGTTCTCGTGAATGCGGGGTAATCGCATGCCGATGAGTATGACCGTTGACCCAGCCCACCACATTCGGAAATCGCAAGAGCAGCTGCTCGATTTCAGGCCCGAGCACCCGGCGCCGTCCGCGGGTGTCGTGGTCATTAACCAACGTCGAGATGGGGTGATGGCTGAACAAAACGAACAGCCGATCCTCGTGTTGGTTACGCCGCATCGTGCCGGCCTCATCGAGATAATGCCTGCTACCACTACGCAATTCGTCGATCAGCCAGGCCAACTGGTCTTCATCGATCGATCCTTGCAGACCACCGTCGGCATTCACCGTATCGAGCGACAGAAAACGTGCCACCCCGACATCGAATCCGTAATAGGCATAGCTGCCCTCGATGTGATCGGCTGAAAAGCCGTGGCCGATCGGTTTGCCAACAGTATCGAAATGCTCCCGAACGAATTCGCCACGATCGAGCAACCGGCGGGCGGCATCCGGCGTAACATGCCGTGATGGGCCGGAAGCGATTGCCAGGAACGCACTGTCTTTGAGCGCTTCCAGACCGTGCACCAACTCGACGACATTCGCGCGCTCAGGCAGATTGCGTACTTTGATATCGCCGATCGCGCCTGCCCGCAATGGTGCGGACGGCGTCCAGCTGCCCTGCACCAACGCGTCATGGTTTCCGTATACCGCGTACCAAGGCATCGCCAAGCCGGTCGAGCGAAATGGGCGCCGAGCCGCGTCAAGAGCACCCGGAATCATCGGAAACCCATACGTAGCAGTGGCTTGGTCGTCAGGCTGACCAGCCGGCGCGCCGTCTGGATGCCAATAGCGGACGTCGTAACTTTCCGGGTCGATGCTGGCGACACCCTCGTAAAGGTCAGGGTCACCCGAATCAGGCACAATCTCGCCACCGTCAAGAAGATCGATGTACCAACGCAATTCGTTGTACTGGCAGTTGTCGACGGCATCCCCGGTCGAGACCACGAAGTCGAGCGGGATGCCGGTAACCGGGCCCGTCTTGACCTCATTCACCGCTTGGACCATGGCCTCGACAACCTGGGTGGTGAATGACTCCTGCGGTCGGTAGTTACCGGTTTCTTCGATCTCATCGAGATACGGAGAATCCGGATCAACCCAGCGGTCAAGAAACTCAGTCCGCGCCGGAGATTGCGCATCCATCACATGGAGATCGCTGAAATGACCAAAGGCCACCAACCCCTCACGCGTACTCGCCCTGCCTGGCCACGCCTCGCCGCCCAAATCCGTCCGGACGACGTGGGCTTCGCCGGCACTCTCTCGCAGCTTCCGGTAACGACCGTTACTGGCACCTTCGGGTGTCAGCGCGCCATCGGCCGTCGTCCGACTCATCGAACGCCCATTCCGACAAGGTCGAGAACGCCAAGAACTGAGGGAATCACGTCGGTCGCGCCGGCGTCATAAAGTTCGTCGGACGTCGCCGAACCAGTCAGCACGCCAATCACCAGACCAGCGCCAGCCGCGGTGCCTGCGGCCATGTCACTCGGCGTATCACCAACAACCGCGACATCGGTGAGATCGTCGATGTCGAGCTGCCGCGCCGCGGCCAGAATCATGTCGGGATACGGCCTCCCACGACCTACGTCTTCGGGAGTGAGCGCAAGCTCGACCAAACGATCCCAATCCAGCCGATCCATCAGCTTGTCGCGCGTCACTGGCGCGAATCCCGTCGTCAAGCAGATGCGAATACCCGCATCACGCAATCGGACAATCGTCTCCTCCGCTCCTGGCAACGCCCTGACTGAGCCGGCATCAACGTGTTCGGCATAGGCCTGTTCGAACGCGCGATTCGCGGTGACCGCATCGTTCTCATTGCCGAAGATCAGTCGAAATACCTCAATCTTCGAGCGCCCTCTGGTCTGTCGAAAAACCGCGAGAGCGATGTCGTCGTCTTCGCTGCCAACCTCAATACCCGATGTCGCAACCGCCGACATGAAGGCACGTTCTACCGCGCCATCGTCGGACACAGTCGTTCCAGCAAGGTCGAGACAGACAAGGCGAATGTTCACAACGTTTCTCCTAGAACCACGGCGAATCAAACCTACGCATAGGAAAGGAGTCTTAATGACGCAGATATCGCGCCGGATCATGTGAAGCGACTACGAGGTGAACAGGAGATGAAACGAGAGTTCGACCTCGTGAATTCGCTGAGGATCTACCTGGATCTACATCCGGTGCCGGTTTGCTGAGATCGTCCCGACGCTCAGTGCGCGGATGCACGATGATGTCCCCATGCGCGAAGTCACCATCAAGGACGACATGATCCGGCTCGGCCAATTCCTCAAGCTAGCCGACATGGTCGAATCCGGCTCCGACGTCAAGGTCATGCTGGCCGGCAGCGGCGTCTTGGTGAACGGTGAAATCGAGACCCGTCGTGGGCGCCAACTACTTCGCGGTGACGTCGTTACCGTCGGGGACGACGAGCTCCGCGTGTCGATGAGCCCTAGCTAGTCGATCCGGCCGTAGCTCGAGACCCCTAGCCGGCGGCGTGCTGCGATACCCCCACACGCCGGCTCGCGGGCAGGTCTAGATTGAACTCAAAGGCCCGAGGGGCCCATTGAAGGAGTTCGGTGCCGGCAGACATGGACCAAGATCTCGTCGGCACGGTCGGTTACGTGACAGTGCCTGTCACGCCCGATGGCCCTGGCGAAGTGGTGCTGCCAGTTCGCGGTGGAACTGAGGCTTACGCCGCGTTCGCGGACGAGCCGATCGCTAAACACTCGCGCGTCGTCGTCGTCGAATGCCGGTCAGCCAGGTCGGTAACGGTCACTCCATGCGCGTAAACCATCCACGTTCCATCCACTTCACGTAGGGGGAGTTCCCATGTTGTTCTGGCATGTACCGGCGCCGAACGAGGCTCTGCTTATCTCCGGTTCGCGGCGCAAAGGCGACGAGACCCAGTTCCGGATCGTCACCGGTCACGGCACGCTGGTCATCCCGATCAAGCAGAAGGCGCGCATCTTGTCGTTGTCGTTGCACGAAGCAGAGATCGCCGAAGAATGCGTGACGACACAGGGAATTCGACTACGAGTCAAAGCCGTCGCGGCCTTCAAAATCGGCGACGACCCGGCGTCTATCGCGAATGCGGCTCGTCGCTTTCTTGCCGAGCAAGACCGGATGGAAGAACTCGTCGGACGCATCTTTGCCGGCCACCTGCGTTCGATCATCGGTAGCTTGACGGTCGAAGAAATCATTCGCGAGCGAGACCGGTTGGCCCAAGAGGTCAAAGACGGCAGCCACGGTGAGATGGAGAAGCTCGGCATCGTCGTCGACTCGATGCTGATTCAGGAAATCGAAGACGCCACCGGCTACATCAACAACATCGCGGCACCGCATGCTGCCGCTGTCGCCAGCCTGGCTCGAATCGCCGCCGCCAAGGCAGACCAGGAGGCGACCCAGCGCGAGCAAGAAGCCGCCGCGCTGCGGGCCGAATACATGCGCAACACCGAGATCAAGCAGGCCGGGTTCGCGGCAGAGGTCCAAGAAGCCAAGGCGCGCTCGGCCCAGGCCGGTCCATTGGCCGAGGCCCGCGCATCGCAGGAGGTCATCGAACAGCAGACCGCACTCGCCGAAAGAGCCGCCCAGCTAACGGAAAAGCAGCTCGAATCGCAGGTTCGTCGTCCAGCTGATGCCGAGGCTTACAAGCAGCGCACGCTAGCCGAGGCCAACCGCGACACGATCAAATTGCAAACTGAAGCCGAAGCTTTCAAGCAGCGCGCCCTCGCCGAAGCAAACCGCGACACCACCAAACTGAACGTCGAAGCCGAGGCAAACCGTCGGCGCTCCATCGCCGACGCCGAGGCCGACGCGACCAAGTCGCAGGCCACCGGTGAAGCCGAAGCGCATAAATCGAAGGCGGACGCCGAGGCCTACGGCCAACGCGCCATCGCCTCTGCCGAAGCCGAGGCCATCAACGTCAGAGCCGACGCCCTCACCGACGGCAACCAGGCCCTGATCGCGGCGAACAAGCTCGTCGATATCTTGCCGCTGCTGGTCGAAGCTGCCGCCAAGGGCATCGCCGGCTCGAACCTGACCGTCCTGAACGGCACGGACGGCGTGAACCAGGCAGTCGCCGGCATGGTCGGCCAAGGCTTGTCGATTTACGAGACGCTGCGCAAAGCTCTCGTCACCGCGCCAGCCGCGCAGTCACCGACCAAAACCCCCGACGGAACTGTGCCGCCGAGCCCCAAGGGAACAGTGCTTTCGGTCGCCCGCGAACCCGACGACCACTAAAGCCAACCCCTACGTCAACGGGGTGAAGTATCGGGGGAAAATCTTGAGCGGCTGATAAGCCGTTCGTATGACCTTTAGGATCATGCGTGTCCCTTCGAGCGCTGGGCTCGGAGGGTCTTGTTCTGGGGAGTCTCGTCTCATGGGTCAGCGCGCACGCACAACCGCTATCACGCCACAAGATTCCGTCAGACGACGCCGGTCCCCGCAACGAGCCTTCCTAGCCCTCATTGTGGCCGGCATAAGCACGGTGACAGCTATGGCTGTCACAACCGGTTCAGCTGTAGCCCTCCCGGCCGGCGCCATCACACTGACTGGAGGCGCCTCTGGGCAACCGAAACTCGTCACGATCTATGGCGCCGACGCGGCCGGAATCGCCTATGCGGTTTCAGATCCGACAGGACCGGTGGCTCCAACTATTTATCTGCGTGCGGCAAACGGAACCACAACGACGTTACCCACCGGCTTCGATGACACTAATCTGCTGAATTTCGGGCAATACATGGTCGGCAGCATGGTCGGTAACTTTGATTCCTCGGCGAATCCAGTTTTCACCTACACCACAGTCGACGGCTCTGTTCACGGCACGGTGACCCTGCCAACCACAGAAACTTTCCTAAGTACAAGTTTTGACGGGTACCTCTACTCAGCAGTACCCAGCGGCGGAACAATCCACGTGTACGACATGAATGTGGCAACGTCAACCACGACAGACCTTGGGCAAGTGCCCGGCAATCCTTTCTCTGTCAGTGCCTACCCCTCGACAACCGGAGTGGCTGTAGTAGCCCAGCCGTCAACGGGTGAAATAGCTCCCGAGTCGATCTACTACGTGCCTTACACCTCACCCGGAATCTTCACCACACTTGGCACTGGAGTACCGCTCAGTAGCCTTCTGGCGATCAACACCGGCTCAGTGGCCTGGGTCCAGAACCCGACGGTTTACGAAGACGAAGCGGACTACAACCCCGCCGATAGCACCGTGGTGCGAATGAACCTCGATGGTTCGAATGTGCACAACACGCTCGTGCCGTACGCCTCGTCGATAGCCATCACGCCAGCGTCCACGGGCTTTCTTCTCCAGCCCGGTTCTGAACCGGACGAGGCGACCTTCGCCTCCATGCCTGCCTCAGGTGGCAGCGTCACAACAAATCCGAGCACAACGCAGACGGTCGAACTCTGGTCATCGGGTAACTCGTTCCTGACCGACGTCGTTAGCGGCACTCCCGCGACAGTCGGTCTGTATTCGGCCGCCACGGCAGCCGGTCCGTCGTCTCAACTTGTCGCAGCGGGAGCGGCGACCCTGAACGCTACGACGATTGCTGTCTCACCGGGGCGGGCTACCTGGCTAGACAACGGTGTCGGAGCTGGCGCGTGGAACCGAGATTTGACAACAGCCGGCGGCACGCTCTCAGCGGGCAGTCCCACGATCGTCGCCTCTCAAGCCGGAAACCCCAACCTTGTATCGTCGTCGGGGAATCGCACCGCCTATGTGGATACCAACTTCCCGACCACTGGGCCTACCGTCGAAGTCTCCGATGCTGGCACAGCGCCGATAAATATCGGGGACGGCGCAAGTGACATCGAACTCGTTCTCTCTGGCACGCGTCTGCTGGAGGTCCGCCAAGACGGCTCCGCTCTCTTGCACGATCTCGTCACTGGAAGCTCAACATCGCTGGCGGCACCCATTGGGCCAGAGCCATCGACGTTCTTCAACGCAACACCATATGCACTCTGGGGTAACGAACTTGCCTGGATGAAGTCTGACGGTTCGATCTGGGTCGAAGACCTTGAGACGAGCACTGAGACCGAAGTGTCGGAGCCAATCGTAGGCGCCGGACAAACTGTCATTGGCAATGTCGCGGTGGCCGCCAACACGGTTGCGTGGAACGAGAGTATTTGCACCCCGGACATTTGCACCGGCGGGACATTGGAATATCGAGATATTCATGCATCGGGCCCTATTTCCTCCATCGGAGGTACCTCGCCGCTTCATATCGACTTATCTCAGGCCTACCTCGCCTACGATCATTTCAACGAAACCACCAATGCATCTGATATCGACGCTACTGCTATCGGTACAACCTCTGTCACCGATGTCGGACCATCTCAGGACGCAACCTCCAAGGAATTCTCGTTGTCAGGCTCGACAATCGGCTGGATCGGTTCGGACAACCTGCCACACGCCTTGGCTCTTCCGCATGTCGCGGAAAAGCCCTGGTATCTCGGCAACGGGATCGCACCATCCGCACTGGTCAATGACGGTACAAATAGCTGGAACGGTGACTTCGTTACGTCGGAGAATCTGACTAGCTGCGCCGTAGCCATCACGTCAGGCACCACGACGGTCACCACATTGCCGTGCGACGCGACGCAAATGCCGGTCGGCGAGGCGGTCGTGAGCTGGAACGGGAAGAACAACGTCGGCCAGTCGGTGGCACCCGGTTCCTATACCTGGACACTGACCGGCGCCAACGCGGACGGCTCCTTGCTGAACGCCGACGGCACCCCAACCGCGATCAGTGGCTCCATCGCAGTCACCGCCCCTCCATCCGGTGGTGGCGGAACCGGTGGTGGCGGAACGGGAGGCGGCGGCGGTACCGGTGTCACCCCAGTGACGGCACCGGCCCCGACCTCAGGTGTCGACCGGCTTGCCGGCGCGGATCGAATCGGGACGGCCGTCGCGGCCTCCACCGCGGAGTTCCCCTTAGGCGGCGCGGGTGCGGTTGTGCTCGCACGAGCTGACGACTATGCGGATGCGCTCGTCGGGGCACCACTTGCCGCGGCAAAGAACGCCCCGCTGCTGCTTACCAGCGGAGAATCCCTACCGAGTGAGACACAAGCCGAACTCACCCGTGTTCTCGGCAACAGCGGCACCGTCTACCTGCTGGGCGGCGTAACCGCCATCCCATCGTCCGTCGAGACTCAACTGACCTCACTCGGATACAAGACCGTCAGGTTGGCCGGAGCCGATCGTTACGCGACGGCGGTCGCCGTCGCCGATGCGCTCGGCGACCCAGCCACTGTGCTGCTCGCCACTGGCACGAACTATCCCGACGCACTTGCTGCCGGGCCAGCGGCAGCACATGCCGGCGGCGTGGTCTTACTGACGAACGGCGCCATAGTGCCACCCGAAACCGCGAGCTATCTCGCCGGACATGCCACCACGACATATGCAATAGGCGGCCCTGCCTCCATCGCCGATCCAACCGCGACACCAATCAGCGGTACTGATCGTTATGGCACAGCCGTGGCCGTAGCCAACAAGTTCTTCACGGCGCCGACCACGATCGGTGTTTCGACCGGCGAGGGATTCGCCGACGCACTCTCCGCCGGGAGCTTCCTTTCCCACGCAGGCGCACCACTCTTATTGACCACTGGCAGCAGTCTGCCGACCAACACCGCGAACTACCTGACATCGGTGAAGTCCTCGGTGACCAGTGCCTATCTATTCGGCGGAGCCGCCGCGGTTTCTAGCTCCGTCCAGACAGCCATCGCAACAGCGCTAGGACAGTAAGCCACTGACGCCATAAAGCGTGGCACTGGGAACAAAATTTCATCACCCGTTCCCCAGTGCCACGCTTTCCCAAATTTCGACTCTCTGAAGGCCCACAGAGCTCGGCGAACTGCTCCATGTCGCCTGATACTCAATCAAAACTTGAGTTAGCCAAGGAGTCCTGAGTCATGGCCCACCACGCTCACCCGCTGATACAGACCGACGCGGCTGACCGAGTTGCCGCCCTGATCCTTCACTAGATCAACGATCTACAAGGGCTAATGGTCGAACGAATATGAATCGCCCGCGCGCCAGGTGCCGAGACATTTGGCCAACTTCTGTGACCAATGTGTGACCAGCTGGCCTATTTTCGGCTCTTGCCACGGCCACCAGACGGCCCCTGAGCTGCTATACAAAACCAACGTTGTGGGCGAGGGGGGAGTTGAACCCCCACGTCCTTTCGGACACACGGACCTGAACCGTGCGCGTCTGCCATTCCGCCACTCGCCCGAGTGGAGCGATCAGACTACAG